>BNJS01000665.1_pt1 | contig 112717 bp, 132 predicted proteins | sample 8540461 | NCBI WGS metagenome assembly BNJS01 (sample SAMD00202454, study PRJDB9452) | human saliva metagenome | isolation source: human saliva | place: Japan | reverse complement strand
TAATATCTTTGGAGATAGGTTCTTTTAGTATATGTAATTTACATACAATTAGTTCTCAGCGTATTAGTGATTATAGCAATCAAATGTTACTTTCATTAATAGCTTGATTATGAGTATACGTTAATTAGAAGAATACGTAACGGATGATAACGAGTACCGCCAATACGTACATAATCCAGTTAACCTCTTTGGCACGACCAGAAATGATCTTGAGTAGAGGGTATGCAACGAGACCTGCAGAGATACCGTTAGCGATGCTATATGTGAAAGGCATCAAAACGATAACAAGGTATGCCGGGAAGCCTTCTGTCCAATCATCGAAGTCGATATTTCTGATAGCACCTAACATGAGGGCACCAACGATGATAAGAACAGGAGATGTTGCTGCGTTTGGCACCAAGGATACGATTGGTGCTAAGAACAAGCAAATTAAGAATAATACGCCTGTTGTGACAGCCGTTAAGCCTGTACGGCCACCAGCACCTACACCTGCTGCACTTTCAACAAAGGCAGTAATCGTAGAAGTACCAAGCAACGCACCAGCACTAACGCCGATAGCATCGACAGTCATCGCTTTACCAAGACCTGGGAATTTACCAGATTTAGGATCTGCAATTTTCGCCTCTGTAGCAGTACCAATCAAAGTACCCATGGAGTCGAACAATTCTACGAAGGTGAAGGAGAAGATAATCGTGATTAAGCCCATATGGAGCGCACCAGGAATATCTAATTGAAGGAATGCTGCTTTAGAGAAATCAGGAACTGCTAATACAGTGAAGTTCTCAGGCATTGTGGAAAGGCCAGTAGCGTAGGAAAGAATTGTTGTTACTGCCACACCAATCAAGAGAGAACCTTGAATTTTACGAGCTATCAATAGAGCTGTAAAGATGAGGCTGAATAGTGCTAACAATGTTTCGCCACTGTGCAAATTACCAAGCGTTAAGAGCGATTCGGACGCAGGGGGCACTAAATTACCGTGAGTTTGCACAACTTGACCTAAGGAGTTTGGAGACAAACTAATGGAGATAGCCATCAAGCCGGACAATTTTAAGCCGATGATAGCGATGAAGAGGCCGATACCAACGGTAATGGCAACCTTCATAGAGGCGGGGATGCCTTCAACGATCATTTGTCGTATCGATGTAAGTGTTAATACGAGGAATACGAGACCTGAAATGAATACCGCACCCTAATGCCGTTTGCCAAGTTACGCCCATACCGAGAACTACGGTAAAGGAATAAAAGGCTAAGAGACCAACCCCAGGAGCGAGAGCAATCGGATAGTTAACGAATAACCCCATGGAAATCGTTACGAGCCCAGCGCCTAAAGCTGTTGCGATGAGGACTGCATCTTTATCCATGCCTGCAAGACTAAGAATGTTTGGCGCCAAGAATAGGATGTACGCCATCGTGATAAACGTAGTAATACCAGCTAAAATTTCGGTTTTAACAGTTGTACCGCGTTCACTGAGTTGAAATAGTTTATCTAACATTAGATAACATCCTCCCATATGAAATTAAAAAAATACCCAAATAAAATATTTCGATATATGTATAGTGTATCATATTTCCCACCATTTTTTGTATGAATTTATGATATACTATAAATATATTATGAATGACTTAGAGGTTAACTTATGAAAATATCTACAAAAGGGCGTTATGCCTTACGGATATTGGCGGATATTGCAGAGCACGGGGTAGAAAAAAATGTACCAATTCGTGAGATTGCAGAACGCCAAGGATTTTCCGATAAATACTTAGAGGGGATTGTATCTCGCTTATCCTCCGCTGGCCTCGTTAAAAGTGGCCGTGGCAAATACGGTGGATATCGCTTGGTAAAAGCTCCATCTGAATACAATGTATATGAAATTTTATATGCTGCAGAGGACTCTATTGCTCTCGTATCTTGCTTAGAAGATGATGTAGAACCATGTCCTATGTTTAACGATTGCTTGACTGCTCCGTTGTGGCAGTATTTGCAAGATGAATTCCGTCATGTAATGGAACGCGTTTCCTTGCAAGACGTAATGGATCACAAATTCCCAACGGAATAAATGATAGTCTAATCTAGAGGTTTCAGTATAAGCACTAGTATTATTAGTATTAGTACTAATTACCACCTATTGATATGGCTATCTGTCAGGTACTGTATGGAAAGAGTCGCGTTTCGTATGCGGCTCTTCTTTATATCTGTATTAATTTTTGCGTAAATAAGCTCGGTTACTTGATTAGTTTGATACCTTTGATGAGCTAAACAAGCTATATAAGCTATACGATATATGGGGAGGAGGTCAATATGAGTACAACTAAATATGATGCTCGAGGTGGCATGCGCAATGTATGGATTATTACGGCTAGTATGACTGTGCTTGCCATATGCTACACCATGATTATTCCTTTCTTACCGATCTATCTATTGGAATTAGGTGTACCAAAGGATGATGTAGCCCTTTGGTCTGGCCTTGTCTTTGGCATTACCTTCCTCATCGCCGGCATTATGGCGCCTATATGGGGTAAAATTGCGGATAACAAGGGCAAGAAACGGATGGCCTTACGAGCTGGCTTTGCGATTGCCGTTTCCTATATTCTCATTGGTATGGTTAGCAATGAGTATGAACTATTGCTAGGCCGTGCCTTTGTGGGCTTTGCCAATGGGTTTTATCCTGCAGCTATGACCATGGTGTCCCTCAGCGTCGATGAGAAACAGGTAGGCCGCGCTCTTGGTATTTTCCAAACGGGCTTAATTTTAGGCAATGTGGTTGGTCCATTTTTAGGTGGTGCTATTGAAAGTATCGTAGGCATGCGTCCTGTATTTTATGTGTCTGGTGTTGCTGTACTTATCGCTACCTTAGCGGTATTATTCTTTGTAAAAGAACCAAAATTACATACTGTAGGTGCTGATGAAAAAGAGCAAGCTGCTCACCCTACAAAATCTACATCCTTGCGTGAGGACTTTAAAGCAGTCCAACAACAGCCTGTGTTAGTACGGCTATTGTGGATTTTCTTCTTTATGCAATGTGTCATTATGATGCTACAGCCTATTTTGGCTCTTTATGTAGGGGATATGCAAGGCACTATGGAAGGTGCCGCTATTATTTCTGGTACCATCCTCAGTATCGGTGGATTAGCAGGTTCTTTAACGACCAATATTTGGGTACGTATTGGAGAACGAAGAGGTTACTTTAAAACGATTTCCTACTGTATGTTAGGCAGTGGTGTTGTCCTCTTATTGCAAAGCTTACCTGTTGGTATTTGGTGGTTTGGCGTACTACAAGTAATCATTGGATCCTGTATTGTAGGCATTAACCCATCCTTGAGTGCTGCTGTCACACTGAACACAGATCCAAGCTTTAGAGGGCGCATGTTTGGTATGACAACGACGGCGCAACAATTTGGGTCTATGGTAGGTCCTGTATTTGCAAGTATAGTATCCACCTACATTGGTATATCCTATGTATTTAGCATTACAGGCTTGCTATTACTCTATATGGGCTTCCAAGCTCGAAGAATATCCGTACAACATGATTAACATTAAAAAGATACCTTACTTAACTATTACAGCAGTTGAGCAAGGTATCTTTTTTTAGTATAACTAGTTTTGTAAGGTTTACATAATATGACCATATTTTATTAGTCCTAACGTTTTGGGTATAACAAAAAGTGATGTTAATCGTTAATCTAAGAATACTGTTTTAGTGCATAATAACAGGCTTTCATACGTTTTTTGTGAATAGCAATCCAATATAGGCTGATTGATTGCTTTTACAAAAATATTGGTATATAGTTAAGTTTAAGGTAAGTCATTTGTCTCACCGTGTGGGACGGAAAGGAGTTATTATGGTCCGTATCGGTCATACTGTACTCGGTGATAAGGGTACAAAAATATGCGTGCCTATTGTGGGCACAACCATGAAAGAAATTCTAGATGCTACTGCGGTTGCATGTAATACGCCGTGTCACGTTGTGGAGCTACGCATTGACTATTACGAGCGGGCCCACTCCATTGACTCTATTATTGAACTGTTAATGCTCATTAAGCCTCAGTTGAAAGGCCGTGCCTTGTTATTTACTTGGCGCACAAAGGCGAGGGCGGTGAGAAGTCTATTTCTACCAAAGATTATTTCACAATGCTAGAGCGTCTTATTCCGACTGGATTAGTAGATGCTATCGATATTGAGTTATTCTTCGATCAAGATAGAATGCATAAAACGATAGAGTTTGCCAAAGTGCATGGTGTAACGATAGTTATGAGTAATCATGATTTCCATGGTACACCAAGCCACGAGGTTATTGTAAATCGTCTCATTCAAATGAAAAAATTCTTGGCCGATGTACCAAAGATGGCTGTTATGCCTCATACAACAGGGGATGTATTAACCCTCCTTGAGGCAACGGCTGAAGTTAAAGCCTTGTATCCGTCTGACCCTATTATCACGATGGCCATGGGGCCATTGGGGACTGTTACACGCGCAGCAGGTGCATTATTTGGTAATGCTATGACCTTTGCCTCTGCTGGTAAAGCATCGGCACCAGGTCAAATCGATGTACATGAACTAAAGCGCATCCTCGATACCCTCGACGTAGATGGCGTCTTCGATGAACAACAACATAAACGCATAAAAGTGCATTAAAAAAGTCGGCGAAAGCCGACTTTTTTATATATTCATACCTTGCGTTAGTACTTTTTTAATTATTACTGTTTTATTTTTTATAGAGTATAAGACAATATAATGTTTTGTGACCATTTTTCGAAAATAATATATTTCATTATTAGTCTTATATATAGGATATCGTTCACTTCTTTTTCAGCAAGCTTACTAAATAAAACTTTATAGCTCATAAAAGAAGACCTTCTCTCTTTAGTTGCTCAAAAAGTTCTTCAGCTGAAATTAAGTTACCTTGTTCCATATCTATATATGCCATTTCCAGTAGCTGGTCGATTTCTTCGTCAGTAAGAAAGTCTGCATTCATAGAGTCACAAGCGATAGGCTTGTTTACTGACTTAGGAATTGCTTTTGAAAATTGTATTTGTTTGGAGATTAGTGTAATCAATAATGATATAGTTAATCCCATTTCTTTTAAGATAGCTGTTGTTAGTGTTTTGACTTTAGGGTTTATACGGATATTGAGTATACCTGTTTTATCAATTTTATCAAAGGATATTTCTATTTCGTTTGTTGTTGATGTTCCGTATGTATTTATAGTATCTGAGGCCTTTAATGTTGTTTGGGGTTGTTCATAGGTGCCGTTATTGTTGAGTGTACTTGGCGTTGGTGTTTTCGTCTATAGATGTTGTTGGTAAAGCAATGGCGAAAGGAATGCGACGTTCTTTTAATGATTTGACGAAATAGTGCGTCTAGCATAGAGGTGTAGGATAGTCCCTGTGCCTTTAATATGCTAGATACTTCCTGTTTTAGCTCTTCGTTAATGCGGACCTGTAGGTTTACGGTTTTCATAATATCTCTCCTAACGTTCTTTCGGTTGTGACTGCTATGATATGAATACTGTATCGATTTTATATTAATAGTCAGGTAACTTTTTTGAATTTTATTTGTAATTACATTGTAATTGCAAATGGTAGATTTTACAAATACATATAATACATAGAGAATATAAAAAAAGCAGTAGTTATCTTTAGGGATAAACTACTGCTTTTTCAGTCTATATCTATTGAAGTTAAGATATGAGTTTTAGTTTTATCTAGAAATACAGATGTAAATATAATTACTTATAAATCTGTTGAGGATCTTACCAATTCAGATATAGATGCTCTTACCGATGTATCTGTAAAGTATTTTACAAATATGATATATAAACTCTTACAATAAGTTTGCTTCAAAGTCTTCTAGGATTGCTGCTACTGTTTCTGGTGCATTGCGATTATGTTCTACGATGCATTGTGCAAAGCTTTCATACATTGGTGTACGGGTTTCTTCAAGTTCGCGTAAGCGCTCGATGCCGCCGCTAGAAAGGACACGACCGGAGGTAGATAGGTTTTCTACTGGTTGTGTTAATTGGTAAATGCGACCATTTTGGCGTAGGTGCGCGTAGTTTTTAGGCACTGTTACACAACCGCCGCCAGTGGAGATAACGAGGCCCGTTTCTGTACCGAATTTTGCAATCATTTCTGCTTCTTTTTCACGGAAGGCCGGTTCCCCTTGTTCCGTAATATATGTAGAAATATCTCCAATTTCTTTTTCTAGTTCTTGATCTACATCTATGCAAGTGCGGCCCATTTCTTCTCCAAGGGCTTTGCCAACAGTTGTTTTACCTACACCAGGCATACCGATGAGGATGATATTTTCCTTTTCACGGCGCATATCTCGTAAGATTTGTTCGATCTCCTTTGTACCAAAGCTTTCACCTTGGAAATGGTTAGCTGCCTCAACGCCTTGTGCCACGAGGAATGGCAGGCCATCACAGTGAGGAACATCCATCATTTCCGCTTGGAGCAGTAGAATCGTGCGGCGTGGATTGTAGATGAGGTCGATAACACCTTCTAGCTTGGAAAACTGCATAAGATCGATGAGGCTAGCCGGATTGTGAGGATACATACCGATAGGTGTACAGTTAATAATAATCTGCGCTGTTTCGTAGTAATTAGGGGCATCGTTGTAGAACGGAGCCGTTTTACGAGATAAATGCGTGATACTCTTAGCACCTAAGTCTTCAAGTGCTACGTGAACTGTAGCAGAGGAAGCACCATCGCCTAGAATGATACATTCCTTGCCAGATACATCGATATCAGCATGTCTTTAGTGTAAATACAAAGCCATCATAGTCTGTATTAAAGCCATGCCATTTACCGTCTTTGCGGACCATCGTATTCACACAACCGATGCGTTCTGCACGAGGGTCAACCACATCACAAGCCTCAAGGGCATTTACCTTGTAAGGGAAGGTAATATTGATGCCTTGTAGTTCAGGATCATCAAAGAACTCTTGTAATTGGCTTGGTTCTCTTTCAAATAACTCGTAATTAGTATTTCCTAACACACTATGAATGTGAGGGAGAAAAAGCTATGGCCCAACGTACGGCCAAGTAAACCAAATTTCATAGGACCTCCTAGGTCAATATACATAGAATGGCTAATAGGCTGGTACCTATTAGCCATTTGAGTTTTATAACTATATTCATTGTACTATATATGTCCATGATAGGGACTAGTACGGGATGAATATATTAGTTTTCAGGATAATTACCGAGTAAGCGGAACTTATCTTGTGACGTATGAAGCTCTGCTAGAACAGATAATACCTTTGGATCTGCTAAGGATGCTTCTAAATCGAGGTAGAACAAGAACTCAAAGTTATGGCCTACGATAGGGCGAGACTCGAGTTTTGTAAGGTTTACGCCGATATTAGCAAACTTGGTGAGTAATGTACCGAGCCCTCCTGGAGCATGGCTTGCTGTGGTTACCACAGAGATTTTATTAGCCCCTGGGTATACATGGAAAGTCCTTGCTAATGCAGATAAAAGCGCGTATAGTTGTTATCGCTATTTTGGATATTACGCATCAATGGAGACAAGTTGTACAAGTCTGCACATTGAGGTGCTGCAATAGCTGCTACGCCTGGGATCATCACTAGCTGCTACCATTTGTGCTGCACGAGCCGTGTTATCGAAGGAACGTAACTCTACACCTTCTAATGTATCTAGGAAAGTGACTGCATTGGCCCAACGCCTGAGGGATGGGAGATAATAGTATGAATATCTTCAAGTTTCGTGCCCTTTTTCACGAGTAAATCGTGAGAAATCCAAAGGCGAGTACCGCGTACGATATAGCATTTGCGCTCTTCTAAGAGGTCATATACTTCTTTTACAGAACCATTGGAGCTATTTTCGATAGGTAATACACCAAATTGACATTCGCCGGATTCTACCGCATCAAATACAGCACGGAAACCCGTTACGTAGTGAATTTGGCTGAGGGGCAATAATTTATCACACGCCATTTGAGCATTACTACCGAATACGCCAGCACAAGCTACGCTGCCGCGTTGCGGTGGCAAGGTAGGAGACTGCTCAATGGCTTTTTTCATTTTTACTGTAAACTCATTATCTTGGAATAATTGTTCAGACTGATAGGTACGGCTCAAGCTAAATAATGCTTCAAAGAAACGGCGCGCATATAAATCGAGGTCCGGGCCTGCATCTCTCGTTACTTTGTCGAGAATATCACGTTCTCGTTTGGCATCATAAATGGCCTTATTCATTTCTTTCTTTGCTGCCGCAACGTCCTTGGAGAGTTCCATGCGCTCTTTGAAGAGGGCGAGCATTTGGTCGTTTATGTCGTTAATCTTAACGCGTACTTCATCTAAGTTCATGGTCAATATCTCCTAAGAAATCAAGAATGACGAGGGCTGTAACGGCTTCGATAACAGGAACTGCACGAAGCGCTACGCATGGGTCGTGACGACCTTTAATGGTGAGCAATGTGTCCTCTTTTTGTGAAAGTGACACAGAATGTTGTTCTTTATAAATCGATGGTGTTGGCTTGATACCTACTTGCATTACGAGGGGCAAGCCGTTAGTTATACCGCCTTGAATACCACCGCTATTATTAGTTGTGGTTGTAATCTTGTCACCATCCATGGTGAAAGCATCGTTTACTTCGGATCCTAGGCGAGAGCATATATCAAAGCCACCGCCAAAGGATATGCCTTTAATGGCTGGTACGCCAAAGATAACGCGAGCTAATCGGTTTTCAATGCCATCAAAGTTAGGATTGCCTAATCCAATTGGTAGACCTGTAGCTACGACCTCAACGATACCACCGGTGGAGTCGCCGTCTTTTTTTAGTTTCATGACCAAGTTTTCTACTTCGCTGCGTTTATCTGCATCGAGCATAGCAATTGGCTCTGTCGCGATGTTACCAAGTGCTTTCATATCTGGGTGAACCATATTGATAGGAGCATCTTGGATAGTACCAACCTGTTTCAAATGGCCGTGAATTTCAATGCCTTTTTCGCGTAATAGTTGGATAGCAATGCCACCGGCTACGCATAGAGGTGCTGTGAGGCGTGCCGAGAAGTGGCCGCCGCCTCGCATATCTACCTTGTCACCGTAGCGCATACGAGCTGTAAAGTCCGCATGAGATGGGCGAGGAATATCGCGAAGGTTATTGTAATCGCTAGAGTGCTGCGATGTATTGCGAATCATAAATGCCAGTGGAGAGCCACTGAGCATGCCGTCCACCATACCTGCTAAAAATTCAGGCACATCGGCTTCCTTACGTTGCGTTTGTAATTGATTTTGACCTGGCGCACGGCGTTTCAAGAAGGCGCTTAGTTCATCAATATCAATGGTGTGTCCACAAGGTAGGCCTTCTACGATACCGCCAATGGCATAGCCGTGAGAGGCGCCAAAGGTAGATACTTGTATGGTTTTACCGAAATTAGATGCCATTATATTAACTCCTACTACATAGTACTTATGACTATTATTGTTATGTATCAGATTACACCAGTTAAGATTAGAAATCTATACCGGTTGTGCATTACCACCTAGTAAGTTCCAGTCCTCAAAGAAGTCTGGATAGGATTTTGTGATAGCTTCGCTATCTTTTAGTGTTACAGGATTTTCACTGATGAGAGCCATCAATGTACCTGCCATAACGAGGCGATGGTCATTGACGCAATCACCTTGTCCACCTTTAAGTATACCACTACCGATGATATATAGGTCATCACCATCTTCGTGCACCGTACCGCCTAAGTCTCTTACGAGATTTGCAACGGCTACGAGACGATCAGATTCTTTCAAACGTAGGCGAGCACCCTTAACAAAGGAGCTTTCCCCAGAAATAGAGCAAGCGAGGGCGGCCATAACAGGTAACATATCCGGCATTTGCTCAAGGTCGGCGTGAATTGGTGTGTTAGCGCGACCAGACACGGTAATATTCATGTCGTCCCATGTAATAGTGCATCCTGCAGATTCGATAACTTGCATGATGCGACGGTCCGCTTGTACAGAATTTTTGTTCATTCCTGTAATCGTAATTGGTTTGCCCGTCATACCAGCGGCTACCATCCAGATTGCTGCATTAGACCAGTCGCCTTCGATTTGGTAATTATCACGGCCGATAAAGGACGCACCAAATGGTACAGTGAAAGCCTCATTGATAGTTGTATCTGGTAAAGTGTGTTCTACTTCGACACCAAAATCTCGCATTGTTTCAGTGGTTAATGTTACATAATCGCTAGATTGTAGTGGCGTAGTAGAGGTAATAGTAGATAAGCCGATTTGAGGGGCTGCCAACAATAAACCAGAAAAGAATTGACTACTTACATCGCCTACCATGGAGAAATTGCCCCCTTGAAGACGACCTGTCATAGTAAATGGCGGTTTATCTTGGGAGAATGTTACGCCATGTGCTTTCATTTCGCTTAGCATAGGTTCGAGAGGGCGATCTGGTAAACGACCTTTCGCATCTACGTCTACATCGTTACAGATGGATGCAGCTACAGGTAATAAGAGACGTAATGTAGTGCCTGATTCGTGAGGAACTACCTTGCCTTTTGCTGGTGCAGGGCCTGGTGTAATAGTGACAACTTTATTTTCATATACAACGTGAGCGCCTAAGCCTCGTAAGGAGTCCATAGTAGCATCGATGTCTTTAGAGGTGCGGCTCAGCAATATCGTAGATGGCGAGCTACCGAGAGCGGCACAAATCAGTGCGCGGTGTGCATGTGCCTTTGCGGGGATGGACGCGATAGTCCCCGTAGGGATGGCGTTCGTTACAGAATGCATATAAGTCTCCTTAATCTAAATAGGTTGCAAGCTCTTCGTGTGATACTACCTTGAGTTCGCTGTGGCCATAGCTAGTAGGAACAACAATTTTAATGGTAGCCCCTTCGCTTTTTTTATCGTGTTTAGCAGCTGCTAAAATTTCTTCTTTTGGTATAGTCGTTGTGGTTGGCAAATCGTGTGCTTCGATGAGAGCCTTTAATTTTTCTAACGCCTCTGCATCTAATTCTCCATGTTTTACAGCACCTTGCGCCATGAGGATCATGCCAATTGCTACGGCATAACCATGGTGCACTTCAAAGTGGCTCGCCTTTTCGATGCCATGACCAAAGGTATGACCGAGGTTTAAGAGAGCACGAACACCAGATTCGCGCTCATCTTGCTCTACGATATCTGCTTTAGCTTGTACGCAACGGGCAATTACGCCACTAACGCTACCGCGATGTTTAATTAATGGTCTGTTTCTCTAGTTGGGTTAAAAGACCTGGTACATCGAGGAATCCGTATTTGATAATTTCTCCACAACCATTTTTCCATTCCATGTCTGGTAATGTATTTGAGTGTAGTTGGATCGCAGAGAACGAGGATAGGTTGTTTAAAAGCGCCCCATAAGTTCTTACCTGCTTCTAGATTGACTGCTGTTTTACCACCTACAGAGGAGTCTACTGCGGCTAAAAGAGAGGTAGGAACCTGTACATAGTCGATACCACGTAAGTAGGTAGCAGCTGCAAAGCCTGCCATATCACCTACTACGCCGCCCCCAAGGGCAATGAGAAGGTCTTTACGAGTTAATGATTGGGCCGCCATGTATTCCACTAAATCGATGAGTTGATGAGCATTTTTTGAGCTTTCACCAGCCGGGAATACATAATCACAAACAGTATAACCGGCATGTTCCATATTTGCTTTCACAGAGTCCAAATAGTGCGGTGCCACATTGCTATCGCTGACGATAATAACACGACAATTTGGTTTTAACGGTTTAATATAATCGGTGATGCGTTGTAAAGCGCCTTCCTCGATGACAACGTCATACGGTGTGGACGCGTTAATATGGATGCGAGTCATGACAGTTCCTTTCTTAAAAGAATAAGCTAGTATCTATTATAACGGATACTAGCTCATTTGTGTGGTATGTGAGATTATTTAGTGCATTCTACCAATGCTTGGCGCAATGCGATAACTTTCTTTCATAAGGCTAGTGAATTGGTCTGGACGTAATGCTTGAGGGCCATCGCATAATGCTTTGGATGGATCGTTGTGAACTTCAATCATAAGGCCGTCTGCACCGCCGCCTACAGATGCAAGCGAAAGTGGACGAACCATGCGGCTCATGCCTGCTGCGTGGCTAGGGTCCATGATGATTGGCAAGTGAGATAATTCGTGCATCATAGGGATTGCTGTTACATCTAAGGTGTTACGAGTTTTAGTTTCGAATGTGCGGATACCACGTTCGCATAATACAACTTGTTCATTGCCTTCGGACATGATGTATTCAGCAGCCATCAACCATTCTTCGTATGTAGCATGATAAACCACGTTTTAAAAGAACTGGTTTGTTTAATTTACCTACTTCTTTTAAAAGTGTGAAGTTTTGCATGTTACGAGCACCGATTTGAAGCATATCTACGTTATCAAAGTATTGTAATTGGGAAATATCCATAACTTCGGAAACGATAGGAAGACCAGTTTCTTTTTTAGCAAGCTCTAACAATTCCAAACCTTCTGGACCCATGCCTTGGAAGGAGTATGGGGATGTACGAGGTTTGAACGCACCGCCACGAAGGATAGTAGCGCCCGCTTCTTTACAAGCTTTTGCGGTTTCGATTACTTGTTCAGGTGTTTCAACGGAGCAAGGGCCAGCCATTACTGCGAAGTGACCACCACCGATCAATACACCACCTACGTTGATTATAGAATCATCTGGATGGAATTTGCGGTTTGCTTTTTTGTATGGCTCTTGAATACGAGTTACTTTATCTACGAAATCTAGAGACTCGATTTGGCGAGCATCGAGGGATGCAGTGTCGCCGATAAGACCTAAAATATTGTAGCGCGTGCCTTCTACAGGATGAATAACGAACCCTTGAGCCTCTAATTCACTGCGTAAACGAGATACCTCTGTTTGTGCGGCGTTTTGTTTCAATGTAATAATCATGATAATTCCTCCTTGTAACTACAGTGAATAGTAGGGCTTACCATACGGGATAGCAAACAAAAAAGGGCCACCCGTAATCTAATACGGGTAGCCCTTTTACTATTCTAAGCAACTAATAATAACTCAAGTCTTAATTAGCGCACCACAAATAGTTCCTTACCCGTACGTTGGATAAAGAACCAATAAAAGTATTGTTTTGTAGCGAGGCTAATTTGGTTAGTCATCTTTGGTTGCTCCTTTCTAAAATGTTGGGTATAGTATAAACCCAAATGATAAGATTATGCAATACTTAAAATTTAATTTCATAGAAGTTTTAAAAATAATGTGCTTAATAAATTATTTGGAATGTAGATATAATGAGGCTTTTTGTATAAAAATGATTTTTGCTATTCATGACTAAATTGTAGTATAATAAGTTTATAAAGAGAGCCAATCAACGTGTCGGTAGCGTTAGGCTCATCTAAAATTTGGGTAAAAATGATGCGCCTAACGTGTTAGAGGTCTAGCCACCTCATTACGTTAGGCGTTTTCATTACCTTACTTAACTAAGGCAATGATAGTAACTACGGATAACAAAATTATGATAACTACATATGTAATTTCATGTTTTGTCATAGTATCACCACCTTTCGGTGATGAACCTAACTCACGTCAATTGACTCTCTTAGGTACAGTATAACAAAAATAATTTTACGCAAATAGCGATATATGAGTAGCAGTGGAGGCGATATGGTTATTCAAATTTTAGATCATATTACTGATGAAATAAAACAAATACGTATTGATGTGTTTATGAAGGAACAGGGGTTTGAAGACGAGTTCGATGAAATAGATGAAATAGCAAAATTTGTCCTTTTATCTATCGATGGCAAGCCAGCAGGTACATGCCGCTATTTCCCAAGCAACGAAGAAGGTGATGCCCATATTGGCCGTATGGCGGTGCGTAAGTTGTATCGTGGACAGCATCTAGGAACTAAGATTATGATGGCCGCAGAAAATGGCATTCGTCGCGATGGGTTTAAGACCTGCTCCTTATCAGCGCAAGTACAGGCAAAACCATTCTACGAATCTCTTGGCTATAAGGCAGAAGGGGAAGAATATCTTGATGAAGGTTGCCCTCATATCTTGATGCAAAAAGTTTTATAAGCCATTGAATTGCGTTGTATAATAAGAATTAGCGGATATATGTATTGTATATGGTGTTTAATAAGAAAATTAATATATTTTTGGTTGTGAGGTGAAAATTCATGAAATTAGCAGAAGCATTACAAGAGCGAGCTGATTTGAATTATAAAATTAGCGATTTAGAGCTTCGTTTGACTCAAAATAGTTTAGTGCAAGAAGGGGAAGTACCGAATGAGAACCCTGAAGAGCTTTTGAAAGCATTAGATCAATGTGTAACTAGACTTCAAAAGTTAATTGCAGATATTAATTTAACAAATTGCAAAACTATTGTAGAAGGCCGCTCTATTACTGAAATTATTGCGGAAAAAGATAGTGCTGCATTGCGTCTAAGTGCTTATCGGACATTGGCGTCTAGCGCAGGTAGTATCAATTTCCGTGCGAGAGGGTCTGAAATCAAATTAATACCGACCGTCAATGTTAAAGATATCCAAAAAGAAGCTGACAATATAGCAAAACAAGTTCGTTTATTAGACAATCTATTGCAGTCTGCTAACTGGACTACTGAATTGATTGAAAGCTAATATAGTTGGTAGTTTGATACAGGGTGGACACAAAACTTTTGCTTTTACCAAGCGTTTGATGAATACATTCATGGGGCGAATGAAAATCTACAGTGTAGGCCTATTTGCGCACAAATGTATTGATACAATTTACAATGTATTACCACGTGTCAACTGTAAAAACGAGGGTGGCGTTGGGGACTATTTCTAAATATAAACGATAAAAAGATACCCAATCCAAAGATCTGGATTGGGTATCTTTTTTCTTATTATTCAAATTTATCAAAAATCAAATACCGCTATCTTTGATTCTAGGTACGTTAGCACCATAATATATTTAATTTTTTTGATAAAGTATATAAATTTTACTTTTACTTAGTGAATTATGTTATAATATAATTAAATAATAATCATTATTTAATTATATAGAATTTCTTAAGTAAGGAGATTTCATAATGACAGCAGAACAAAAAGCAGCTACGGCAGCAACAAGTTCTACCGCAGCTAAACCAACACCTGAACAAGGTACAGAATGGATAATTTGCCGTGTATGCGGATATATTGAGGAAGCTAAGTACAGGGATCAACCGTGTCCAACATGTGGTTTCCCTCCAACAGTTTGGATGGATTACAAAGCCACGTCGCATTAATCCAACACGCGAAAAATTGCTAGATCTTCATTTACATCCAATTGCGGTACATTTCCCAATCGCAGCAACAGCAGCTTCTTTCATAGTACCTGTTATCGCATTGGTAATTCCATCTATTGCAGATGTATTATTCTCTGCTATTACATTAGTAGCAATGATTTTACCACTTCTCGTTATCATTGGTGGTATTTCTGGCTATATTGGTAGTATATTACGTTACAAAACAGGAAAGTCTAAGATTCCAAAAGCAAAAATTTACTTAACAATTATTTACTTCATCTTGTCCTGTGTACAAGCCTATATTGCTATTGCTGATGGCGTAAATGCAGATAACGCATGGATTATGATTATTTTAGGTATCGTAGCTTCTGTCTTTGCTGCTAAACTCGTAAAATGGGTTCCTACCTATTTGCAGGTCGATTCAGCCCATATACAGCTGGCTAACTGTTATTAACTGAATAACCTTTATAATGAAAAAAGTGATTCTCCTACCGTGAGAATCACTTTTTCTTTTATCTATTTTGTTATTATTCTAAATCATCGAAATCAAATGCTGCTGCTTTTGTATAGTTTGTAACTTTTGCTTCGAAGAAGTCAGTTTTTGTGCTATTCAAGTTGGAGAAGCTTTCGATCCATTCCATTGGATTATCCTTGATTTCAGGATATAGATGAGGTAAGCCGATTGCTTCTAAGCGGATATTTGCAAGGTATTTGATATAGCGTTCGATAAGAACGTTGTTAAGACCGAGGATTTTATCATCAGTGATGTATTGACCCCAAGCGATTTCATTCTCTGTACCTTGGCGAATCATATCAGTGATTTTTTCTTCTAGTTCTGGTGTGAATAAATCAGGGCGTTCACGGCGTAACTCGCGGATGATGTTTTGGAACAATACAAGGTGAGTTACTTCGTCGCGGTTGATATATTTGAAAATAGTGGATGTAGCTGTCATTTTACCTTGGCGTGCCAAAGTGTAGAAGAAGCTAAAACCAGAGTAGAAGTAGATACCTTCTAAGATATAGTTAGCAATGATTGTGTGAATAAGGTTTGCTTCGCTAGGATCGTCGCTGAAACGTTGGTATGCATCAGCGATGAAAGCGGTTACGAGCAAGCAATGTCTTTATCTGTACGCCATTCGTCATAGATTTTGTCACGTGTAATAGGATTTCGTTACAGTGTCCAAAATGTAGGAATAACTTTGAGCGTGAATTTCTTCTTGGAATGCTTTGAATGTTCAATAAAGGGATGCTACTTCAGATGCTGTAATATAACGGCTCAAGTTAGGCAAGTTTTCAGATTGAATAGAATCAAGGAAGTTCAAGAACGCAATGATTTTATCAAATGCACGGCGTTCGTAATCTGTTAAGTATGGGAATTGCTTAACGTCTTCGTTCAAGGAAATCTCTTCAGGAATCCAGAAGTTGTTGAGCATTGTACGGTACATTTGGTTCGCCCAATCGTACTTGATACGGTTCCATTCGCGAAGATTTGTGGTGTTGCCACCAATCATAGATTGCGTGCCACGGTCACCATGTTCGTTGAAAATCAGTTTTTTATCCATAGTAGGACTCCTTTATACAATGATGCGACCTATACTGCTATAGGTCGTCATCAGATTTATAAACACATCTCGTATTAGGAGGAGCAGCTAGTGCACTCGTCCATTTCAAGGGATTGGTTACGGATGTAGTAGATTGTTTTAACACCCTTGTTTGTAAGCCTCAACGTAAAGGTCTAAGATTTCTTTCGCTTTCATTTGAGGTGTGATATACAAGTTGAAAGATTGTGCTTGGTCAATATGACGTTGACGCACGCCACAAGCTTTGATGGACCATTGTTGGTCGATTGTATGCGCCTCTTTGTAGAGCCAGAATGTTTTGTTGTTCAAATCTGGAGCTGTTTTTGGGGTGAAAGAACCTTTCTTTTCTTCGATGAAGAATTTTTTGAAGATCGGGTCAATACCAGCAGTAGTATTTGCAATGTTGGAAGTAGAACCAGTAGGCGCTACAGCCATCAAGTAACCATTACGGATACCGTATTTAGCAACGTCTGCAGCCAATTGTTTCCAACGATCAGATGTGTAGCCACGACGTGTGAAGTATGCACCAGTTTCCCATTCGGAACCTTTGAATGCAGGGTACGCACCTTTTTCTTTAGCCAATTCCATGGAGGCTTTGATGGAATAGTAAGCGATATTTTCGAACAATTTGTCCGCTACTTCAATGTGCTCATCAGATTCCCATTGGATATCGTGGTTTACGAGGTAGTGGTGGTAACCAGAAGTACCAAGACCAATAGCGCGGTATTTATCAGATGTCATGCGAGACTCTGGTACTGGCGCTTGGTTAATGGAAATAACATTGTCTAGCATGCGAATTTGAAGGGCAATGTTTTCTTCTAATTCTTCGTCAGTAATACGGCCAAGGCTGATGGAATTCAAGTTACATGTAACCATGTCGCCTGTATTTGTTTTTGTAGTGATAGTACCGTCTTCGTTGATAATTTCTTCAGCAAGGTTTGTGAAACCAACGTTTTGTGCGATTTCGTGGCACAAATTGGATGCGTAAATCATACCTGCATGTTTGTTAGGGTTTGCAGCGTTTACAGTATCGCGGAAGAAGATGAATGGTGTACCAGTTTCAACAGCAGAGCGCATGATTTTTTTCATCATGTCTAGGGCAGGTACTTCGATACCATGCAAGTTAGCATCTTGTTCACATTCGATATAGCGTTTTGTAAACTCTTTTTCGTCTTCTGTATCGAAGTAGTCCTCTAGGCATAGCCTTTTACAGCTAAGATTTCATGAGGGTCGAATAAAGTAAAGTTTTCACGAGCTAACATACGTTCCATAAAGATGTTTGGAACAGAGATAGCAGGGAAGATATCATGTGCTTTACGACGGTCGTCACCATTGTTAGTGCGAAGCTCTACGAACTCGTAGAAGTCTTTGTGCCAAATATCAAGTGTTACTGTGGCGCCGCCTTTACGTTTACCCAATTGGTCTACTGCAACAGCTGTATCGTTGTACAAACGAATCCAAGGAATAACGCCACCAGAGGAGTTTTTGAAACCGCGAATGTCGGAGTTCAATGCGCGAACTTTACCAAGGTAGATACCAAGAGCGCCACCGTGTTTAGATACGCGGGAGAATTTGCTGTTTACGTCGTAAATGGACCATAAGTTGTCATCTACGCCAGAGATGAAGCAAGAGGACAATTGATGAAATGGTGTACCAGCATTTGCCAATGTAGGTGTAGCTGTTGTCATTTTTAATTGGCTCATCAAGTCGTAGAATTTTTTAGCGTATTCTACTTTGTTTTCGCCTTCTACTAATGCCAAGTGCATAGCGATAGCCATGAAACGTTCTTGTGGTAACTCGTAGATTTCTTTGTTGAAGCCTTTTACTAAGTAACGGTCAGCTAATAATTTAAGGCCTTCATAGTTGAAGAGATAGTCTCGTTTTGGTTTAATGTAATCGCCTAACTCTTGCAATTCATCAGCTGTATATTCTGTAACGAAGAAGTCAGCGTATTTTTCTCTTCTACAAGCATGTGTACAAGATTTGGGAAGTTGCCATAGCCGAACGCTTTATAGCGACGAGTGATAGCAGCTTCTTTATAGAGATCGAACAAGAATAGACGAGCCGCTACGAATTGCCAATCTTGGTTCATTTTGTTAACTTGGTTACCGAAGCCATCGTCTTTTTTAGAGATAACCTTTTCGATAGCAGTTTGTACTAAAGTTTTTTGAATCTCTTTAGTAGTCATGCCATCAACGAATTGTAACTTCGCATCCAACTCCAATTCTAGTGGATCACAAGAATCTAACCCCAAACATGCGAAGGCAATCATACGTTTCGTTTTTTCAACGGATAAAGGCTCGAAATGGCCATCCCGTTTCTTGATCATAATCTCCATTACTGTTCCCCTTGAGTCTTAAAAGTAATAAAACTGTTAATCTAAGCATATATAAGATTAGACTGAAAAGTATAAAATATCTTTAAGTTAAGTCTAATCAGAAAAATAAGAAAACTACTATATGTTGTAGTTTTCCTATTGAGCTTATACATTATGTTACGATTATAGCTAAAAAATTCTATACATTCAATATTGACATTTAGAAATTTATAAATATAGTATGCTTAATTTTATCGATATAGTTATAAATGCTAGAAAAGTACTATATGGGATGCATATATGATGATTTTGAATGATGTATCTCTTTTGTGAATAGTAAAATAGTACGCGGCAGTATATAAAATTCCGTTCTATATCGTTCTATATACTATTGTGATTTATTTTATTAAAAGCATGTCATACATGTCCCTATAATAGATATATAGTAAATAGGAGGTAAGACATGAAGTCTATTGTTATATATTCTTCCCTTACGGGAAATACTAAACAAGTGGCAGAGGCTATTACTAGCGTATTGCCAGCAGGTACACCATGTGTATCTATGAAAGAATTGCCGTCTGATGTATCATCTTACGATCTTGTATTTGCAGGATTTCTGGGTGGATAAAGGGACAGCTAATAAAGAGGCTCGTGATGTACTCGGTACATTACATAACTCTCACATTGCGTCTGTTTGCAACAGCAGGCGTACCACCTCAAATGGCACATGCAAAGGAGAGTTTAATCAATGCAGCAAACTGTTTACCAGATGGCGTAGAGCCCTGTAGGGACTTTCATCTGCCAAGGCAAGGTAGACCCTAAGGTCATCGAAATGATGTATAAGATGTTCCCCAAAGGGCATAGCCACGGTCAATCTGCTGATCGCGATGCACGTCACAAACAAGCTGTAGTACACCCAAATGAAGACGATTTTAAAGCGGCCCAAGACTTTGCCCAATATATTCTAGCCAAGTTAGATTGATGAATAAAAGCAGTATCCCTGTGGGGTACTGCTTTTGTCATATTATATATGATGTTGTAATTATTACTATATTGTATTATATGCTTAATTATAAAGTACATTAAATTTAAGTTTACGTGTATCGAATTGGTTTATGAAGTACGATGTAATCAATAGTTTGTATCCAGTGCCTTCTATAATGACAGGATCGATAGTTGTTTTATCGACTGTAAGGAACTTATCATAAATATGATGAACCTCTGTTACTCCATTTGGTAGAGATACCTCTAAATCAAGGCCTTTGTTGAGGAACTTGAAGGAGATGGAGTCGAAGTTGGCGGATTCTACTTCGTATTCCTTAAGGTCTCTTTCGTAGACTATTAATTCGATGTTTTCAATGTATTTATCGTAGCCTGCAATAGAGATAACCTTTGGTGCAGACAAAGCATCAAAATTGATATACTCGACGCGTCTGCCGTTTGCTGGGTTGGTATCTGGCAGTTTTAAATCGTCCACAGGGTACATATGGTGTGCCGTAGTCCGTGTAGTTAGGGATCAAAGGTGGCTGCTATTGGTAGGCTTGCATGCCATTCGCCATCGACTTTAGTATAGGTCACAAATTCACGATACGTTGTATAACCTATGAATGGCGTCAAGAGAACAGCACCTAAGGCAAGAGCCATAACTGTTGTGTGTACAGAAGGTTTTAAACCTTTCACAAGAGAATAAATATTGTGTACTAAGAAGATGAGATTGAATGCACTCACATAAATTGTATTGAGCCAGAGAATTGGTTCATTAATAACACGCTTACCGATTAGAGCTAAGCACAATGTAGTTAACGTAATGAACAAGAAGCACAAGATTTGCTGAGTTCTGCTACTTTCACTGGATCTAAAGCTAGCCAAGTAGAATAGGTAGAAAATGGCTACATACGGATAGTAGGTGTAGAAGAAACGCGTATCTTCTCGAAGCCCTAACAGGATTAAGACTAAATAGATGTTAGCTAGAATACCTGTAATAATGGACGCCTTGGGCAAGATAATGCCGAACACAACGGTAAAGAATTTACTTGGTTCTGCGGGGCCCTCTGGATCTTCTTTGTAAGAACATACCATAGATAGACAAATGAATATATTAATGGATGCGAGCACCTTAAAAATGGTTTCTTCAACGTCGAATGGCTGGTCAATGATGATGAAGAAGAACCATAAACTCATGATGATAACAATGTTATATAGCGTAGATGTAACAAGGGTGATGCCAATCCGTTTGATGCGGTTGATGATTTCACCGATGTAGTGTTCACCAGACGAGGTGAAATACAAGGCAATCATGGAGTATAGCCATAGGTACGATATATTTTCCGTAGCTAGCTCAATGCCCCGCACATACCCGTACGTTTCGTGAATCATATAAAGACCAACGCTGATTCCGATACTTACTAAGGTATATACTATGGAAAACTTTCGGGCTCTCGTTATATAGCTTTGTAATATAACGATAAAGAAATACAGTGAGTATAGCTTAATGTCGATTTCGGCAAACCAATCTTGTTCAATATACAACGGTGTACATGAAAATACGGCAATCAATGCCAGCAATATAGGTGACTGCGTTGCTAGGTCCCGCAGCGATGACCATAAATGTTTAATGGCAAATTTCATAGATGTCTCTCCCTCTATAAATATAAATATCCCCTCTTATTATTAGTATACCTGTTTTCTAGTGAAAGTCCTATGAGGTTTTACATGCCCTTAAATATACATTACAATAGCACTAAGAAGTAGTTTTCAGAGAAACGAGGTTGTCACATGGAATTCTCTTATTTTTTACCTGTAAATATCCAATTTGGTTGGAATAAAGTAGATAGCGTTGCTGATTTTGTTACGCCCTATGGCAAGAAAGCCCTCATCGTAACAGGTCGCACTAGTGCGAAGAAATCTGGTTTATATGACCGTGTGGTAGCGAAATTAGAGGCAGCTCATATTGACCATGTGCTGTTTGATCAAGTTGATGCTAATCCATTAACGACGACTGCGTTAGAGGGCGCTGCGTTGGCTAAATCCGAAAGCTGTGATGTAGTTATCGCCATCGGCGGTGGTTCCATTATGGATTGTGCAAAGGGCATTGCCTTTATGGCTGTAAATGAAGGGGATATTAACGATTATATCTTTAATCGTAAAACGAGCGATAATGCATTACCACTCATTGTCATTCCTACAACATGTGGCACAGGGTCTGAAGGTAATGGCTTTGGTGTGCTTACCAATCCTGAAACAGGGGATAAGAAATCCTTGCGCTGTAACGCCATCGTGCCTAAGGTTTCTATCGTAGATCCCGGTGTGATGGGCACCATGCCACCTCATGTGTTGGCCTCCGTTGGTTTTGATGCACTATGCCATAATATTGAGGCGTACACATCTAAAACGGCTCAACCTTTTACTGATGCATTATCCTATTATGGAGTTACATTATTAGCACAATATCTGGTGCCGCTATATAAACATGTGAAAGCCGTTGCCAACGGTAAACCTGAAGTACTAAGCGAAAAACAACTCACAAAGGCTTGGGAAGCTGTAACCCTTGCTAGTACTATTGGCGGTATGGTAATCAATACGGCCGGTGTAACATTAGCACACGGTATGGAACACCCTGCCAGTGGCCTTAAAGATATTACACACGGTGTGGGCCTTGCCGTTATTGAACCTGCGGTAGTGGAATACACTTGGAGTGCTAACCCGGATAAATTCGGTGCGTTAGCTCGTATCTTTAACCACGGTGATGGCTCTGAATTAGGTGAAGCGTTACGTTTTATCGTACATGACCTAGACCTTACGACAAACCTTACAGAACTGGGCTTTACGAAAAAAGATATTCCATGGCTTGTCGATAATGTATACGTTGTAGCTACAGGGAATATAGCTAATACAGTAGCTGAAATAAGACGTAAAGACATAGAAGTGTTGTACAAAAAGATGTTTTAAAGTGTTGAAGTAAATGTTTTAAGTGTTGTCATAATAGGAGAGAGTTTTGTTCGAAGGATTTTATGGCCTATTAACGATTATGCTATGCGTGTTGTTTGCAATTGTGGTAGTGCTATTTAATATAGCGCCTATTACATATATTGTTTTTGGTATAGCTATAGTATTGAGTTTGTTACTGCAATATAGGCGTTTTAAGAAACAGTCCATATCTGAAAAAAGGCACACTCAGTTGGCTTGGTGTTTGTATATTGCCTTTACCCTCAGCTTTTCTTGGTTAGTAAGCGATTGGTTTAGGTACGACTTAAAAACAAGCCTTGAGCAATTTGATTCCTTCGAGTATAGTACCATGGATTGGACTCAAGGGTGGCCTAATAGTGGAGAACTACCAGAGGGGTTAAAACGACCAGGAAAACTTCCCGACGGTATTTATAGAGCGTCTGCTTTTCGTAGTAGTTTAGCTTGGGCTAATGCATATCCAGAGAGATATACTGTACTTGAGGGGGACCCTAAAGTAATTGCACAATATGAGGCAATAGCAAAGCAAAATGCAGCCTATACAGCGCAAATTGATGCGGATGGTGTATTGCGTGATTTAGATACTGGGGAGAAAAAGCGTTTTATATCTCACCCTAATAGCTATAATATTGTAGAGAGTATAGAAGAAGAATCCCTCAATTTGCCAGAACGGACTTTTATTGAGTGGCTACGCTTTGCACCTCGAAAAGAAACAAAAACAGTAGTCAAGGATACATATAATTCTACTCGAAATCATAGATTATATGTGTTTGTAGATGATGGGAATACTAAAAGACCTCATTTTGTGGAATTGTTAATTAGTAATGATGGGACACGGGCTGTGTTTTATCAATCTAAGTAATTTGAGTAGGTATTGTTGTGGAGATCGTAAATGCAACAGTGTTTAATTTACTTGAAGAAATTGTTTTTTTCTGATCCTTATAGAAAGAGTATATGGTTCTTTATAACTCTTTGGGTATTAACATTTTTCTTCTCAGATTATATCTCGTATTCTGGGGTTATACTATCTGATTTTATTAATCGCTACGATTGTATTATTGTTTGAGAAAATGTGAGATTATTGATAGTGAGAAAAGCTGTACGTAAAAAGATTTTTATCATATTTTTATGTTATCTTTTTTCTGTGTATGCTTCCTACATTAGCTGTTACCTTAGTGTTTTCTGCTGTAGGATTATCCCATTATGATATACAACGGTGGCACTCTACATGGCCATCATCTAAAGCAGGTTATATTCCATCTCAATTGCAAGCGCCTAAGTCTTTACCAGAGAGTTTGAAAGTGGTTTCTTCTGCTGAGATAATAGGATTGGGTGGAAATTATAGTTGCTTGGTATTAGATGCTGATGAATCTACGATTTCAAGGTATGAGGAAACTGTTAAATCTAATGCTTGGTATTCGTTTATAAATAGTAGGGACAAGGATACTACAGTTGAAGCACTTAATTCGTTTACATATCCAAAAGATAAAAATGTATTGGTTAGTGACATAAACAATTATTATGAGATTATCACTATTCAACGACAAAATTGGAAATTATTTCCTTGGTTAATTGATGGCAGCCAGAGTATCGGTGATGATCCTAACGAAGATTATTATTATAGTACTCGGATATCGGCTGATAAATATGTAGTATATGTTATTTATCATAACTTTGATCAAGACCAGCCTAGAGTCATTTACTTTATGTTTAATCCAGAGCGAACTCGAATGATTACTGTAGATATAGATATGTATCATTAGTATTTATCTACTTTGATTTTATGAGTTAAAGTTGTTTATTAATTGAATATATTAATCTGTATATCAAAATATTTAGGTTTGACACTAGTAAAGCACATCTTTATAATGTGATTTTATAAGAGACTAGGACGTATCTATAATCCCAGCCCTAGGGCTGGGATTATTTCTTTTTATGGTCTCATGTAGTTTAGTTTTTAGAGAGGTGTTTTTATGGCAGAACAAGAAAATAAAAATGTTGATGCTTTAGCGCAAGAGATTACCTTACAAAGCCGTGGTCAAGGCAAATTACGTCAGTTTATTCTTTGGATGGGTGCACTCATCATCGGTGCTATCTTGGGATGGCAACATATTCCGGCTTTAAATGAGCTTTTTAACTTTATTGCCGCTGTGTTTACACGTTTATTCCAATTCATTGCGATTCCAACAGTATCCTTAGCAGTAATTACTACATTATCTATGCTAGGTGCTAAAAAAGATACAGGTCGTATCTTTGGTCATGCTGTAGTATATACATTACTTACTACTATTTGTGCAGCAGCCGTGGGCCTTGGCTTATTCCTATGGATTGCACCAGGTAACTTACCACTTGATGTAATTGGTGCTGGTACAGCGCAAGTACCTGAAACTAGGTCATGTAACGTATTACGATCACTTCTTATCCGTTATTCCTAACAATATTTTAAAACCATATTTGGAAGGCAACGTATTGTCCGTTATGTTTATCTCTGCTTCCGTTGGTTTAGCATTTGCCTTTATGCCTCGTACAGAAGGTCGCGAAGCAGTATTAAAAGTATTGTTTGGTTTACAAGAATTACTATTTATATTGATTAAAGCATTACTTTATGTGTTGCCAATCGGCATCCTTGCTTTCGCAGGTCAATTATCTGCTCAAATCGAAGCGGGCGTAATCGTTGGTGCTTTAGGTAAATATACTGCTGTTGTTATCGGTGGTAACTTGATCCAATTCTTTATCGTAATTCCATTGTTCTTGTTATTCCGTGGCTTAAACCCTGTGGATGTATTCCGTAAAATGTCCCCAGCTGTAGCGGTTGCATTGTTCACTAAATCTTCTGCTGCAACATTGCCTGTAACATTGGCATCTGCTGAGGATAATTTGAAAGCTCACCCTGCAGTGGCTCGTTTCGTATTGCCAATTTGTACAACAATTAACATGAATGGTTGCGCAGCGTTCATTCTTGTAACATCCTTATTTGTAATGCAAAATGCAGGTATTGAATTAACTATGGGCACAATGATTGCTTGGTTATTCATTGCTGTACTTGCTGCCATTGGTAATGCAGGGGTTCCAATGGGCTGTTACTTCTTAACATTGTCCTTGATGAGCTCCATCGGTGCTCCAATTGGTTTGCTTGGTATCATCTTGCCAATTTATACAATTATCGACATGATTGAAACAGCTGAAAACGTATGGTCTGACGCATCCGTATGTGCTATGGTTGACCATGACCTTCAAGGTAAATTGGACGACTCCAGTGGCGACGATATGCCTCAATTCCAAGGTGCTTAATTCTAGAGGCACAATCAAACTCAAGAAATACATCATCATATAGTATGCAAAAGGTTATCCTTTAGGGGATAACCTTTTTTGTTTGCAAGAATAGTATTTTTAATGTAAAAGCTAACAAACCTCATATGCTAAGAAGGATATTTTGTGTTATACTTCCATATAGAATAATATCGAATTAAGAGAAGGCTAGTCGCATATTATGTGCGGAGAGAAGGCTAGTCGCATATTATGTGCGGACTAGAGATTAGAATGAAAGATAAGTCAGTATTACCTATAGAGGAACAATTAAATAGATTTCTGCAACCCAAATGCCTGATCCCAGGTGGTCTAGGCTTGTGGGAAATGTATTTTCGCAAGATTTGCACGGCTTGGGGCGAGATTGATGGTGAAATCCGACCACAGCATATCATATTCTCCGCCGATAATGGTTGTAATATGGAAGGCTATGTAGGGTATAATTACGAGGTAACGCAGAAACAATCCCGTAATATGCTCTTAGGTCGTTCATCAGCAACGCAATTTTGTAACTTTAACAATATTCCCTATGAGGTCGTCGATGTAGGTATTGCCTCAGATGACGGCATCGGTGTGAATCGCAAAGTAGCGAAAGGGACAAAGAATATTTTGAACCATCCGGCTATGACTGAGGATGAATTTAATCGTGCCTTTCAAGCTGGATATGAACGAGTTGAACATTATGTGGCAAAAGGGATAAATCTCTTTTCCTTTGGTGAAATGGGGCTCGGGAATACCACAACCTCTGCTTGTGTGTTATCTGCATTAATTGGTGCAGATCCAACTGAAACGGTCGGACCTGGTTCTTGGCCGAATAAACCAGATTTGATGAAGCGTAAAATTGACTTTGTCCGTTCTGTATTAGATATACATAAGGAGCGTATTATTGCTGAAAGTGAGACTCACCGAGTTCGTAAAATTGTAGCCCATGTAGGTGGCTTTGATATTGCTGCTATTCTTGGAGCTATGCTAGCTTGTGTAGATTTTGAGAAGCCTTTTGTTATAGATGGCTTTATTACAGCTGTAGCAGCGGCTTGTGCAGTACACATGAACGAGCGCATTACAGACTATGCATTGCCGTCACATCATTCCCGCGAAAAAGGTGCAGAGCTGGCCTTGGCCGAGGTAGGTATTACACAAGATATGGTGCCTATCCAAGCTCAAATGTCGATGGGCGAAGGTACGGGAGCCATTTTGATGGTGCAAATGTTAAAAACCACACAGTACATGTTTGTACATGTGGGGACCTTTGCAGATTTGATGAAATTATGAGGTAGAAGAATGGAACTAAATAAATACTTTGATATACATTTTGAACGAGCCGATGATGCAACTATTGCTAAAAGGTTGATAGGTGGGGCTAAGGTTAAGGGTCCTGCTTTGGTTATCCTGATCCTCTCCATATTTATTGCCTCTATTGGGTTGAATATGAATAGTACAGCCGTTATTATTGGTGCTATGCTTATATCGCCGTTGATGGGACCGATTCTAGCAACTAGCTTTGGCTTCGCTACGCTTAATTTTACAGTTGTGAAAAGTGCTATTTTAAGATTGTCCTTACAGATTACGATTGCTGTTTTGGCATCTGCTTTATATTTTTATATTTCCCCCGTTCAGACAGTTACATCTGAACTATTAGCGCGTACAGAACCGAATATTTTTGATGTATTCATTGCTATATTTGGTGGGTTAGCTGGGATTATTGGTCAAACGCGTAAGACATTAGATAATGTTATACCAGGTGTAGCAATTGCGACTGCACTTATGCCACCACTGTGTACGGCAGGATATGGACTGGCTACTGGAAATTGGGACTATTTCTTTGGGGCTGGTTATCTATTCTTTATAAATGCATTTTTCATCTTCTTTGCATCTTTTATTGTTTTAAAAGGTGTATATAGTTTGCCATTCCATAAGCAAGCAGAAGAGATTAATCGTCGTAATCAGCTAATATTTCTTGTGATTGGTCTTATTATGGCTATACCAAGCATTTATGCAGGCTATGATATGACCATCAAGTATTCTGAGTCAAATCATATAGAGCAGTTTATTAAGACCAATATTAATCAAGAAGGGCGTCGACTAGTGATTGATTATTCATTGGACCGAGTGAATAAGCTAGTAGATATAGTAGTTGTAGGAGCTCCTGTGACTTCAGAGGAACGATCCCAGTTGGATGATAAATTACAGAAAGACGAGTATTTGCAGACTTATACAGTGCGATTTGTTAATAGTGTAGATGAGAAAAAATCTGCTGTGGATAAGACGAGCTTGAATAAAGGTTCGGAGGATCATGAAAAATATACAAACTTGAGTAATCTGTACCAGCCGACTTATCAACTAGTAAGTGAAACTATAAACACTATGAAAACGACAGAAGCTGAAGCAAAGGCGTTATTCCCGTTTGTAAGCAGAGTGGAAGGCATGCCTTTGATAGATAATTTAGAACAGCCTAAAGCGAATCGCTATATGGTGATTATCCATACCACGTCCACTGTATCTGATGCAGATTTGGAACGAATAAAAGCTTGGTTAGAGGCTAAATTATCAGCACCTGTAACTATTTCTGTGGAGCAAACAACGTCAACTTTATAATTGAATCTTTTGATTTTGATTAGATTGTTTATTATATAGAGCGATATTTATAACGGTACTAAGTTTGATTGTACCTATTAGGTATATTACCTAGTAGTACGGGGAATCATCTTAGTACCGTTTTTATGTACTTGGCATAGCTAAATGTAATTACTCTTATCTTGCTATAGATTAAGGTTATATTAATTGATATATAAAATCTATTATACGAGTAGGAATTAAATTGTTATACTTACTACATCGAAATTATTAAATAATTAAATGTAGATACAAGATAAGAAAAATAGATTTATTACAATATCTACGAATGTTGTATACGTATGAGTCCTCGTCAGAGATGTAGGCTTTCATCGTAGATAGGAGGATTACATGAAAAATGGTTAGCATTAGCAGCGACGGCCGTATTGGGCGCGTCCTTATTAATTAGTGGTTGTGGTTCTTCCACAAACAATGCAAGCTCCAGCGGTGCTGGTAGCTCTAAAGCAGAGGTATTAAAAGTAGCAGCAAACCCAGTACCTCATGCTGAAATTTTGAATCAAATTAAGCCATTATTGGCTAAAGAAGGTGTAGATCTTCAAGTTATTGAGTTTACAGATTATATCCAACCAAACATGGCATTGTCTAGTAAAGAAGTAGATGCAAACTTCTTCGCTAATGTGCCTTACCAAAATAACTTCAATAAAGATCATGGTACAAACTTCGTAAGCTTTGCACCAGTTCACATTGAACCATTGGCTATTTACTCTCAAAAAATTAAAGATTTGAAAGACTTGCCAAATGGCGCAAAAGTAGCAATTCCTTCCGACCCAACAAACAGTGCTCGTGCACTTCTCTTGTTGCAAAGTGCAGGTCTTGTAACGTTGAAAGACCCAACTGGTTTGACTAATACACCATTTGATGTGACTAGCAACCCTAAAAACATCCAAATCACAGAGTTAGAAGCAGCTCAAATTCCTCGTTCCATCCAAGACTTGGATGCAGCTGTTATCAATGCTAACTATGCATTACCAGCAGGTCTTAACCCTACAAAAGATGGCTTATTCGTAGAAAAAGCTGACTCTCCATATGCAAATCTTCTTTCCGTTAACCCTGGTGATGAAAACAAACCAGCTATCCAAAAATTAGCTAAAGCATTACAATCTCCAGAAGTTAAGAAATTCATTGAAGAACACTACAAAGGGGCCATCATCCCAGCGTTCTAATCAAATGAATGGTTAATAACATAAATTGAAGCGTTAATAACATAGTATATTTCACAAAACATCTCCTCAGATTAACTCTCTAATACAAAAAAGGCGTAACACCATTTGGTGTTACGTCTTTTTGTTATTACTTGATTAGTGCATTACGCATCAATTGGTTTTGCATATTTTTTTCTGTACGAATGTGGGGTTTCTGTGGTAGCTAGCTTGAATATTTTACAGAAGTAGCTTGTTCTGTTATAGCCCAATGTTTTACTAATCTGATTAACCGTCAGTTGAGAATATACCAATAGCTTTTTAGCTTCTTGTATGCGCAATAGTGTTATATACTGCACTACCGATAGGCCTGTATCATCTTTAAAGATTTTAGAGAAGTAAGACTCGCTTAAATGAATATGCTCCGAAATCCTCCTGAGCGACACGCGTTTGCTCAAATTTTTTTCTATGTATAGCATAGCTTTTCGGATTTCTGGACGATTAATAGGTCGTTCCGATTCTACAAAGTCTGGCAATTGTTCATAAGGCATTTCCTCGGCGATGGCATCGTTAAATGGGAAGTAATGTTCTACCAAGATTCTCAACACCTTTGTAGCACTGTAAATTTGTTCTGCAGTCAAAACAGGCAAGGTCCGATATAAGGCGCGAAGCTTGGTGTCAGAATGCCAATCAGTTTGGGTAGGTAAAATCGGCTTGATTGTAGTATCCTCTGTTTTAGTTTGCCCTGCCATGATAAAGCCTAAAATAGCTCCCTCTTTCATAACGGGAACAGAGAAATCTATGAGTCCCATGTGACAACGATAAGGACACGATGATAGTTCTTTTGTAGCATCGAGTCCGCCATATAAATCACATTGATTACATCGCTTGGCATAAGCTGGATTACGCCTTACTACCTTACAGAAGGGGGAAAAGTTATATTCTTGAGATAACACTTTACCGCGATTATTGACGAAGATAGCTGCAATTTTTGTTATGTTTGTGAAATCTCGCATGATTTCGTTGATAAGTTTTGTATCTTCCCGAGTACAAATCATAGTGGAAACCTCCAATCACAAATGTGCTAAGAGGTCTAGTAAGCTCACCGCTATAATCGCTTTAATTGCTCTCTATTTTGTGGGCTTGCTCATAAACCTAAGATAAGAAAAAAGTGATATACCACTTGAAATTCATATACTTATAACTTTGCGTTATTACTAATACATATTCTCCTATATATGTATAAGTATAACAGGATTGTGGCATTTTTGTAATAGAAAAATCGCATTTTACGAATACACATAAAAAACTTGTATGACAGAATTTTTATAATAAAGATAGAAAAACCCTTATATTACATATATTTAGAAAGGATTGAGCCCAATGGACAGTGACTGAATAGCAAGGCATGCTCTATAAAATTATATGGTGTACAGGGGATATTGCTGTATATATATGAAAAATAAATGAAACGATAAAAAGCGATATAAGGCGACTTGAAAACAATAACAGGAGAATGGCATAACATACAGCAACATATATTCCTGTACAAAGATACTTTCATTACACGTATGGAGGGTATTATGGTAACAACATGTGGATTAACTGAATTTGTAGGGACTAGTAAAACTGGTGATACTATAGGTCTCGTAATTGCTAATGTAGATCAACAAGTATTAGATGCAATGCAATTGAAGAAAAAATATCGTTCTATCGGTATTTTAGGGGCTCGTACTGGTGCAGGTCCTCATATTATGGCAGCTGACGAAGCAGTAAAAGCGACAAATACTGAAATCGTTAGCATTGAATTACCTCGCGATACTAAAGGTGGCGCAGGTCACGGTTCTCTTATCATCTTTGGTGGTGATGATGTATCCGATGTTAAACGCGCTATTGAAGTGGCATTAGCTGAAGTGGAACGCACCTTTGGCGATGTATACGCAAACGATGCTGGTCATCTTGAATTACAATATACCGCACGCGCTAGCCATGCAGTAAATGCAGCATTTGGTGCTCCTGAAGGTAAAGCCTTTGGCCTTATTGTAGGTGCTCCAGCAGCTATTGGTGTAGTCATGGCCGATGTAGCTGTTAAATCTGCTAATGTAGATGTAATTGGTTATGCATCTCCTTCTGCAGGCACAAGCAATTCTAACGAAGTTATTTTACAGATTTCTGGTGATTCAGGGGCTGTACGACAAGCGGTTATCTCTGCTCGTGAAGTAGGTAAAAAATCTGCTAGGTACGATGGGTGACGAACCAGTGAACGGAGCCCCTTCCTATATCTAATCTGAAAGGATGGTATGCCCTATGAAATCAAAACGTTTCGAAGTTTTAAGTCAACGTCCTGTCAATCAGGATGGTTATGTAAAGGAATGGGTAGAGGAAGGTTTTATAGCCATGGAATCTCCTCAAGATCCAAAGCCTAGCCTCAAAATCGAAGGTGGTCGCATCGTTGAACTCGATGGTAAACGCCGCGAAGATTTTGATCTTATCGATACATTTATTGCAAACTACGGTATCGTTCTCGATGGTGCTGAACAAGCAATGGCAAAGGATTCAAAAGAGATTGCTAATATGATGCTTACACCATCAGTACCTCGTGAAGAAATCGTTAAGATTTGTAAATCTATTACTCCAGCGAAAATGTTGGAAGTTGTTTCTTCTATGAACGTTGTTGAAATGATGCAATGTATGCAAAAAATGCGTGCTCGTCGTACAATGGCTAACCAAGCCCATGTAACGAACGTAAACGACAATCCAGTGCAAATCGCAGCGGATGCTGCGGAAGGTGCACTTCGTGGATTTGCAGAAGAAGAAACAACAGTAGCCGTTGCTCGTTACGCACCACTTAATGCGATTAGCTTACTCGTAGGCTCTCAATGTGGTCGACCAGGTGTATTGACACAATGCTCCTTGGAAGAAGCGACAGAATTGGAACTTGGCATGCGTGGCTTCACAGCCTATGCAGAAACAATTTCCGTATATGGTACAGAAGACGTATTTACCGATGGTGATGATACACCTTGGTCTAAAGGATTCCTCGCATCTGCTTATGCATCTCGTGGTCTTAAAATGCGCTTCACCTCTGGTACAGGTTCTGAAGTACAAATGGGCCAAGCAGAAGGTAAATCTATGTTATACCTTGAAATCCGTTGCCTATACATCACAAAAGGCGCTGGCGTACAAGGTATCCAAAATGGTTCTGTAAGCTGTATCGGTATTCCAGCCGCTGTACCTTCTGGTATCCGCGCTGTATTAGCAGAAAACCTTGTAGCAGCTATGCTCGACCTTGAATGTGCATCTAGTAATGACCAAACTTTCAGTCATTCTGATTTGCGTAGAACAGCTCGTACATTGATGCAATTTGCACCTGGTACTGACTTCATTTGCTCTGGTTATAGCTCTACACCAAACTATGACAATATGTTTGCTGGTTCTAACTGGGATGCAGAAGACTATGATGACTGGACAGTTATCCAACGTGACCTAAAAGTAAATGGCGGTCTTATTCCTGCTCGTGAAGAAGAAGTAGTAGCGGTTCGTAATAAAGCGGCTCGTGCACTTCAAGCCTTGTTCAAAGCATTGGGCTTGCCTCCGATTACAGATCAAGAGGTAGAGGCTGCTACCTATGCAAATGGCTCTAAAGATATGCCTCCTCGTGACAAGGTTGCAGATATTAAAGCGGCTCAAGATTTGTTGAATCGCGGTGTTACAGGTATTGACTTTGTAAAAGGTTTAGCTAAAGAAGGTCATCCTGATGTAGCACAAAGTATTTTGAATCTATTAAAACAAAAAATCTCCGGCGATTACTTACAAACATCGGCCATCTTTGACCGTGATTTCAATGTTATCTCCGCGATTAACAATAGAAATGACTATCAAGGTGTTGGCACAGGTTATCGTGTGGAAGGTGAAGATTGGGAACGCATTAAAGATATTCCAAACGCCATTGATCCACGGGATATATAAGGAGGTGTCATGATGGCTGAAATTAACAGAGATGTATTACGTTCTATTATCCTAGACGTTTTACAAGAAATGGGTGGTGTTCATGAAGCACCACAATTCAAGGCTAGTGCTGGTAAAAGCACAACACCAAGTGCGGCTCCTAGACATGAAGATCCAACTGGTGACGATAGCTGGCTCCAAACTGGTGGCCCTGCACAACCTGGTACAAGCGCAGATGAAGTGGTTATTGCTGTTGGCCCTGCCTTTGGCCGTAGTCAACGACAAACTATCGTTGGTGTACCGCATCAAGAGGTAATTCGCCAATTAGTAGCTGGTATCGAAGAAGAAGGTTTAAAAGCTCGTGTAATTCGCGTATACCGTTCCTCTGACGTAGCGGCCGTAGCCGTTGAAGGCGATTCTATTTCTGGATCTGGTGTATGCATCGGTATTCAATCTAAAGGTACTACTTTGATTCACCAACGCGATTTACAACCACTTTCAAATTTGGAATTATTCCCTCAAGCACCTCTATTAACAGCTGAAACATACCGTGCCATCGGTAAAAATGCTGCTAAATATGCTAAGGGCGAATCCCCAACACCAGTACCAACATTGAACGATCAAATGGCTCGTCCAAAATACCAAGCATTATCTGCATTGCTTCATATCAAGGAAACTAAGCATGTAGTAAAAGGTAAGCCAGCTGATGAAGTTCGTGTCACTGTATAAGGAGGTTTACTATGGCTAACGAATTAGAAGCCTTAATTCGGCAGATCGTATCTGAAATAGAAGGGGCAAAGGGAAATACCACACAATACTCTGCGCCTCATACATCATCTACACCTAATACAACAGTTGTAGATAGGGTGGTTACCATCGAGGATTATCCGATTGCTAAAAAACATCCAGAATGGATTGATCTTGGTCAAGGTCGAGACTTAAGCCATATTACGATGGATAACGTAATGGCCGGACATATTACAATGGACGATTTAAAAATTTCTCCATCTATTTTGAAAGCTCAAGGTCAAATTGCTAAGGCTGGGGGTCGAGATCAAATTGAACTCAACTTCTCTCGCGCTGCAGAAATGACGAAGGTAAGTGATAAACGTTTACTTGAAATGTACAATGCACTTCGTCCGTATCGTTCTTCCAAACAAGAACTATTAGATATTGCTAGCGAACTTGATGGCCTAGGTGCTCCTATTTGTGCAAACTTTGTACGTGAAGCCGCAGAAAACTATGAGCGTCGTAAAAAATTAAAAGGTGATAATTAACCTATAGGAGATGTCATTATGAAACGAATTGTTGGCATCGATATAGGAAACTCGACAACAGAAGCGGCCTTGGCCGAAGTGCATAGCAATGGTGAGGTAAAGTTCTTGTCTTCTGCTATCGCTAGTACTACAGGCATTAAAGGGACTCGTGAAAATATCGTAGGCCTCATGGATGCCCTCAAGTCGCTAATCAGGTCTGCTAATCTTACACTACGAGATATTGACTTAGTTCGTATTAATGAGGCTACACCAGTTATCGGTGATGTGGCTATGGAGACGATTACAGAAACCATAATTACAGAATCTACCATGATAGGGCATAACCCTAAAACACCAGGGTGGTTTAGGCCTTGGCGTAGGGCTATACGGTTCCCTATTGAGCAACTGATTGATAAGCCACAAGGTCAGCCATACATCGTGGTAGCTCCAAAGATTATCGATTTTGAATTGGTAGCACAGCTTATTAATGCGTACTGTAAGCGAGGTTATGATATTCGGGCTGCTATCCTTCAAGCCGATGACGGTGTACTCGTTAATAATCGATTAGATAACAAAATTCCTATCGTAGACGAGGTTGCGTATATCGACAAAATTCCAATGGGCATGCTCTCCGCAGTAGAGGTAGTAGAACCAGGACAAGTGGTATCACAATTATCTAATCCTTATGGGATTGCCACTGTATTTGAACTTTCACCAGAGGAAACAAAGAATATTGTGCCTATCGCTCGAGCCCTTATTGGTAACCGATCTGCAGTCGTTATTAAAACACCTGCAGGGGACGTTAAAGAGCGGGTAATACCGGCAGGATCCATCATTGTTATGGGGAATGATCGAACTGTATCCGTCGATGTATCTGCTGGGGCCGAGAGGATTATGGAAACCCTCGAATCTGTTCATCCTATCGATGATATCAGTGGTGAAGCAGGTACGAACGTAGGTGGCATGCTTGAAAAGGTTCGCCTTACAATGGCGCAATTGACAAATAAATCACCGCAAGATGTATTCATCCAAGACTTGCTAGCCGTAGATGTAGCTGTTCCTATCAATGTAAAGGGCGGTCTTGCCGGTGAGTTCTCTATGGAACAAGCCGTAGGCATTGCTTCCATGGTTAAGTCAGATCATCTACAAATGGAAATCATTGCAAAGCAGGTAGAAAAAGAGTTAGGCGTACCAGTTGAAATCGGTGGTGAAGAGGCTGAATCAGCTATCTTAGGTGCTTTGACTACACCGGGGACAGCAAAACCAATGGCCATACTCGATTTAGGGGCAGGTTCAACTGATGCATCCATCATCAACCAAGAAGGAAAAATTAAAGCCATTCATCTTGCTGGAGCGGGAAACATGGTAACGATGCTCATCAATTCTGAACTTGGTTTAGAGGATATGCATATTGCAGAAGCCATCAAACGAGATCCATTAGCTCAGGTACTTAGCGTATATCACATTCGTCATGAAGATGGAACGGTGCAGTTCTTTAATGAACCGCTGTCGGCTACATTGTTTGGCCGTGTTGTTATCGTTACTCCTGATGGACTTGTTCCTGTAGAGCGAGATATTCCGCTAGAAACGATTAAAAGAGTTCGTCAAACCGCAAAGAAACGGGTATTTGTCACAAATTCACTCCGCGCTTTGGCATCTGTTAGTCCTACTCATAATGTGCGAGATATACCATTCGTAGTTATTGTAGGTGGCTCTGCATTAGACTTTGAAATTCCTCAACTCGTAACCGATGCACTTTCACAATATGCATTAGTAGCGGGGCGAGGCAATATTCGAGGCATTGAAGGGGCACGAAATGCGGTAGCAACAGGATTAGTATTATCCTATGCACAGAAGGGAGGCTTATGATGGATCAAAGCATCGTCAGTAAGCCAACCATATTGCTGTATGCTACAGAGCATATCAGTGAGGATATACTAAAACCCGTTCTATATGGAATTGAAGAGGAAGGTCTACCTGTTGTCATTGAGTCCCATAGTGGTACGCATATGACATTGGCCGACCTAGCATCTCGTAATTCGGCGTTATCTGTTGGGATAGGCGTTGATGATGAGGCGATTGTGTTGACCTATAAAAACATACCAGCTCATCAATTTATTTATCGACTTACGGGCTATGCTCAATATCCAGATAGCTTGCGCACATTAGGTGTAAATGCAGCTCGCCTTGTAAAAGGTAATCCATTCGCTTCTGATGAACGATTGGAAGTAGCCTTTTAAATACAATGAACTTGAGAGGTGGTGCATATGGCTATTTATACGAAAACCGGTGATGCAGGTACAACGGCTCTCTTTGATGGCACTAGAGTACCTAAGAATTCACTTCGTGTGGACACATATGGAACCTTTGATGAATTAAATGCACAGGTTAGTGTTTGTGAGAAATTAGTTATTTCACAGGACAATAAACATGTGCTTCACACATTACAACATCAGCTATTCCGCTTATGTGCGGAGGTAGCAACACCTCATGTTGAACATCTTAGTGAAAGTAGTAACTTTGATTTCACAACAAGATATAAGTGAATTGGAATACATGATCGATGACTATACGAAGCGTTTGCCACAGCAACATAGCTTTATATTAAGCGGTAATTACTTTATCTGCCGCAGAGCTTCATGTAGCGCGCACTATATGTCGTCGAGGGGAACGATTACTCATTAGTTTAGGTGAGGTAGAACCAATTCGCGATGAGGTTCGAAAATTTATAAATCGATTATCTGATGCTCTATATATCATGGCTCGCATGGAAGACTATGTGCAATTTGTAGAAACAATTGTAGAACGCGTAGCAGAACGTGTTAAGAACAATCATGCAGAAGTACTGGCAGAAACGAAGCGGAGCTTATGGGATATGGAGCATACTACTGAAAATGGAGTTAGTTATATGGCAACTAGAACAAAGCTAGAACAAATTATGACGAAACTTTCACAAACCGCCTTGGACTATGCTCAGTCCATAGGCGTACCTATTGTTGTATCTATTGTGGATGCAAAAGGTGTATTAATGTATTTCCATCGTATGTCAGATGCATTGCTCATCAGCAACGATATCGCACAGGCAAAGGCGTACACAGCAGTGGCTCTCAAAGCGGCAACTCATGAAGTACATCAGAGTGCACAGCCTGATGGCGATCTATTCAACATTGAATCCATGGTAAATCGTAAAATCTGTACCTTTGGTGGAGGTTACCCAATCATCATCGATGGCGAAATTGTCGGTGGGTTTGGTATTAGCGGTGGTACCGTGGCAGAAGATATGGACATTGCATCTCATGCATTACAATCTTTGTTAACTCGATGAGGTGAAGACAATGGACGTAACGCAAATGTATATTAGTGAGTTTGTTGGTACTGCCGTTTTACTCGCATTTGGTAATAGTACAAATGCATCGATTTTGTTAAAGAAAACCATCGTTGGTATCTTTGGTACTAACTGGTTACACATTATTTTTGGATGGGCCTTTGCAGTAACCTTCGCTGTGTATATAGGAATTACACTAGGTGGACCTGGTCATTTGAACCCTGCCGTTACCTTTGCTCTTGCAGTAGCAGGTATCTTTCCATGGGAACAAGTAATTCCGATGTCTATCGCTCAAATTGCCGGCGCTTTTGTAGGTGCTACTATTGCAGCAGTATTCTATTATCCGCACTTCAAGGAAACAGGCCCTGATGAAGGTAACTGCGTAGGTATCTTCGCGACTGGTCCAGCTATTGACCATAAACCTTGCAATTTGATATCTGAAATCATTGCTACCTTTATGCTCATTCTAGCAATCCTTTGCTTGGGCAAGATGGCAGATGGCTTAGCTCCAGTGGTTATCGGTATCCTCATTGCATCCATCGGTATGTCCTTTGGTGCAACTACAGGTTATGCGTTAAATCCAGCTCGTGACTTCGGTCCTCGCCTGGCATATACTATTTTGCCTATTCCTAATAAGGGAACGGCGAATTGGCAATATGCATGGGTTCCATTTATTGGTCCATTGATTGGGGCTGGTTTAGCAGTAGTATTTTTTAAATTAGTGGCACCTTAAGAGAAATCTATATTGAGCGACTAGCATGTATGGTCCGTGTCACTATATGAACTATACATTTTGTATTAGGAGGAGATTATATGGCCTTTCAAGAGGTAATTGATGCTAAACAACGCATCATCCAAGAATTTGTACCCGGAAAGCAGGTTACTATAGCCCATGTTATTGCTAATCCTAAGCCCTGATTTGTTTAGAAAAATGGGGCTTGAGGAAAAAGGACGCAATGCCATTGGAATTCTTACAATCACACCTGGCGAAGGGACCATTATTGCAGCCGATATAGCAAGTAAGTCTGGTGATATTGAAATTGGTTTCATCGACAGATTTTCGGGAGCACTTCTCATAACAGGGAGATGTATCTGCTGTTGAATCCGCATTGCAGAGCGTTATTGAAGGCTTGCAACGCATATTAGGATTCTTCCCAACGGATTTAACAAGATCCTAATGAAAGGGTAATTATGAGTACCGAAAAGAAAGAAAAACGCATCCTTCTCGTAGGGCGCAGCGGATGTGGTAAGACCACATTGGCAGATACGATTACTCATGGCTCTGCAACGTATCACAAAACACAAGCTATAACTCGAGTGGGTAATTTTATTGATACCCCTGGGGAATACATGGAAAATCCTAATTACTATCGAGGAATTATCTTGCATGCCTATGATGCGGATATAGTGATTTTTATGATTCCTGCAGGTGATGAAACAACAATTTTCCCACCTAGTTTTGGGAATTCTTTAAATCGAGAAGTTATCGGTGTTGTGTCAAAAGTTGATACGGGTAAAGATGTGGAGGCGCCTCGCCGCAATCTAAAGCTAGCGGGAGCTACTAAGATTTTTGAAATATCCGTTCACGATCAAGAATCGCTAGATCGTTTATGTGACTACATATACAGTTAGTTGAAAGAAGGTTTTTCCATGGACAGAGGTTTTGAAGAACAACTTAATCAATTTATTTTAAATAAGGCGATCATTCCAAAAAGCTTAGGTCTATGGGAACGATATTTCAAAAAGATGTGTCTTGCTTGGCAAGAAATTCGGCCTGAGATTCATGCACAACATATTATCTTTTCTGCAGATAACGGAATCTCCGTAGACGGACTGATCGGTTATAACTACGAAATTACTCGTAAACAATCTCAGAATATGATTGATGGTAAAAGCGCAGTTGCCAATTACTGTATCTTTAACCATATTCCTTATGAAGTTGTAGACGTTGGTATTGCGTGCCCTAAAGGTATCGGGATAGATCGAAAAGTTAGTCAAGGTACAAAAAATATTTTACATGGTGCCGCTATGAGCGGCGAAGAATTTGATTTAGCATACCAAGCTGGTTACAACCGCGTTGTATACTATGCGGAATCGGGAATTAATCTATTTTCCTTTGGTGAAATGGGCGTTGGTAATACTACCACATCGGCAGCCGTGTTAAGCGGGCTCACAAAATTAGACCCACGGATAACTGTAGGACCTGGCTCTGGTCCCGATGACGAAGCGTATATGAATCAAAAACGTGAGTTTGTACGGACTGCCTTAGCGCATCATAAAGGGCATCTCAATACGCCAAAGGATGTTATTAGTCGCGTTGGTGGTTTTGATATAGCCGCAATTACAGGTGCGATGGTAGCTTGTACAGATTTACATATCCCATTCGTTATCGATGGGTATATTACAGCGGTGGCAATGGCTTGTGCCACTCAAATGAATGGTGAAGCGCCATTGTATGGCATTCCATCTCACTACTCTCGTGAAGTAGGAATGGCCGCAGCATTAGCGTATGCAACATACGTCTTGATGAAGTTCCCATCCATGGTCAAATGGCATTGGGTGAAGGTACAGGAGCTGTACTGATGGTACAACTACTTAAAACTGCACATTTTGCCTTTTATGAACATAGGCACTATGGTGGAACTATTAGAAAAAAATAAATTGGTATTCTTTTGTATTATGTTTTGTAAAAGGAGAGAAAACAGATGACACAAGAAGCATTAGGTATGGTGGAAACTAAGGGCTTAGTAGGCGCTATTGAAGCAGCTGATGCAATGCTTAAAGCAGCTAATGTGGAACTAGTGGGCAATGAAAAAATTGGCTCTGGTCTCGTTACTGTTATGGTTCGCGGTGATGTAGGGGCTGTAAAAGCTGCCGTAGATGCAGGTGCAGCTGCTGCGGAACGCGTAGGTGTTGTTATCTCTACTCATGTAATTCCAAGACCACATAGAGATGTGGAAGGTATTTTACCAACAAAGGGTGAATAACTATGGCCGACACTAAAAGTATGGTAGATGAGATTTTAAAACGCGTATTGATGCGTATCGATAGTGCTGATTTAGGAAATACAACTTCAGGCGCGACAAGTAAATGCATCATGTGCTTCAGCACCTGTAAGTTCACCTGTTGTAAGTCAACTACAAACTTCTATGATTACTGAACACGTAGGTAGTACGACAACAGGTGATACAATTGGTCTAGTAATTGCCAATGTTGATAGTCAAGTATTAGAAGCTATGAAGCTCACTAAGTCATATCGATCCATCGGTATATTAGGCTCACGCACTGGTGCAGGGCCGCAAATTATGGCCGCTGATGAAGCTGTAAAAGCAACGAAATACAGAGATTGTTAGCATTGAACTAGCCCGTGATATGAAAGGTGGCGCTGGCTCTGGTTCCCTCATCATATTTGGAGGCGATGACGTATCCGATGTAAGACGTTCTGTAGAGGTAGCATTACGTGAATTAGAACGGACCTTTGGCGAAGTATATATGAATGAAGCAGGTCATGTGGAAATTCAATATACAGCTCGTGCAGGCGATGCCTTAGTAACGGCCTTTGGAACTCCAGAAGGTAAAGCTTTTGGCTTAATTGTCGGTGCACCAGCCGCTATCGGTGTAGTTATGGCTGATGCAGCTGTTAAATCAGCTAATGTAGACGTGGTAGGTTATCAATCACCATCGAGCTCATCTATGTCTAACGAAGTAATTTTACAAATTTGTGGTGATTCAGGGGCTGTTAAACAAGCCGTTAAGGTAGCTAGAGAAGTAGGAATTACATTACTTGGCACAATGGGTAGTGAGCCTAAAAATACAGGTGAGTCCTACATAATCTAATGTGTTGATTATGGGATTGTAAACTTTAAATAACTGTAATCGTTATGATGAAATAGATGATACTTTCACAATGTGAATAGGAGGATTCATAATGGCAGAACTAAATGAACAAATGTTACGGGCTATCATTATGGACATAATGGATGAAGTGGGGATGCTCAAAGAGGAACCTGTTCAAGTTCAACCCAAAGAAGAACTTAAAGCAGAGCCTCAAGAGCCAGAGTTAAAAGATTTGATTCGTCAAATGTTGGTAGATATGCAACGTAACTAGCATTATAGGAATGCTTGAATCCAAAGAGCGAATCATCCAAGTATTAGACGGGAGGTGGCATGGTGAAAGAGTCACTAGGACTACTTGAGGTGGCTGGATTATTGGGAGCTATTAGCGCATCAGATGCAATGGTTAAAGCCGCCAATGTAAGGATAGTAGGCATTGAAAAGGCTAAAGGTTTTGGGTGGATGACTGTTAAAGTCGCTGGTGATGTAGCCGCGGTTGACGCAGCCGTTCAAACAGGCATTGCTATAACAAAGGGAATGAATCTATATGTAGCTCATAAGGTAATTCCTCGTCCAGCAGAAGGTCTTGTAGAAGCTTTCAATGAAGACTTTAAGGAACAGTCGGCTAAAGTATCTGTTGAAATAGAACCAGTAAAAGCAGTAGTTAAAGAAGAATCTACAAAAGTAGTTAAAGATGATGCTAAAGATGGTTCTAAAGAAAACAGTAAAGCTGAAGGTGCTGAAGAGAAGAAGTCTTCTCTAGATGAAAAAGCTGTAAAGGTGTTGAATGAAATCGTTTCCACCATTATTGATCCAAAGGATTCCAAGAAGGTAGTAACGAAAAAAGCAACACCGAAAAAAAGCACTAAAAAGAAATAATGTAAAGGTAAGAAGCAATAAAGGAGATTATCATGAATAACGCATTAGGCATGGTAGAAACAAAAGGTTTAGTAGGCGCAATTGAAGCGGCTGACGCAATGGTAAAAGCAGCTAACGTTACATTAGAAGGTACTGAAAAAATCGGTTCTGGTCTTGTAACTGTAATGGTTCGCGGTGATGTTGGCGCTGTAAAAGCAGCAGTTGATGCAGGCTGTGCAGCAGCTCAAAAAGTTGGTGAAGTAGTATCTACTCATGTAATTCCACGCCCTCATAGCGACGTAGAATTAATCCTACCTAAGAAAGGATAATAGCTTATGGATCGGGAACAGATTCGTGCTATCGTACGAGAAGTAATCGAAGCTATGTTTGAATCGTCCATTCCCGTAGGTGTTAGCAATAAACATGTCCATCTATGTCAGGAGGACTGGGATATATTATTTCCCTAATCAGTCTATCACTAAGAAAAGTGACTTAAAGCAAACAGGAGAGTTTGCTTCCGAACAAACTGTTACCTTAGTGGGACCGAAAGGGGCAATCCAAAATGTGCGCGTTTTGGGGCCCTCTTAGAAAACAGTCACAAGTGGAGGTATCTCTGACCGATGCTCGTGCATTAGGTATAAAACCTCCTATTGTGCTATCTGGTCATTTGGAATCGGCCGTAGATATTACTCTATGCACCGAAAATGGGAGAAATCACGAAAACCTATTTGTATTGTTGCGAAGCGCCATATTCATATGTCGCCTGAAGATGCAAAACGGCTTCATGTAAATGATGGCGATAGTGTAAGCGTAGAACTGCAAACACCTGAGCGCACTACTGTATTCAGTGACGTCATCGTTCGAGCTGTACCAGGGTTTGTTCTAGAACTTCATATTGATACAGATGAGGCTAATGCTGCCAATGTACAAGGTACAGTGATGGCGAGAATTGTACAGTAAAGTAGGTGATATGATGAAAGGTTTGAAAAAGGCAAATAATACCTTGCAAGAGTTCTCTGATCTTGTAGAGTCTAAACAAGTGAGCTCTCATAATCAAAAGAATTTGCGTGTAGGCATTGACCTTGGTACATCATCTATTGTCCTATCCGTAGTAAACGACAAAGGCAAACCTATATATGGTGCCTTTGAATACAATGAATCCATTCGAGATGGTCTCGTAGTTGACTATGTGGGAGCTGTTACAATTACGCGTGCGTTAAAGGCTAAGGCAGAAGCAGCCTTAGGCACAGAACTTGTATATGCCGCGGCAGCTGTACCACCTGGGACGATAGGAAAGAATAAAGATGTAGTAGGTCACGTACTAGAAAGTGCAGGTTTTGAAGTCACTTGTATCTTAGACGAACCTACAGCAGCTGCTAACGTACTAGGAATCACCGATGGCGCTGTTATTGACGTCGGTGGTGGTACTACAGGCATAAGTATTTTAAAGGATGGCCGAGTTGTATATACCGTGGATGAGCCAACAGGAGGCACCCATATGAACCTCGTTATTAGCGGGGCCTATGGCATCTCTATTCCTGAAGCGGAAGCTTATAAACGGAATGAAGCGAATAAACGTGATGTATATGCAACAATACGGCCTGTAGTTGAAAAAATGGCAGCTATTTCTAAGCGTGCGTTGCAAGAGGGAGGCTATGAAAAAGGAACACCTATAGTAGTTGTGGGCGGTGCCTCTAACTTTGAGGAGTTCACAAAGACTTTCAGTCAATATATAGGGTTACCTGTTCATAAGCCACTGTATCCTGAATTTGTAACGCCCTTAGGGATTGCCATGGGAAGTGAGCATTAATATGGATGCATTAGTTAAACTGGTGCTAGAACGCCTAGAGAAGCGCATGACATCCACTGCAACCTTTATGGTCACGGAAAATACTAGCTATGATGAGCATATATTTGTTGCAGAACCAACTCATTTCTTTCGCTGGTATAGATTATGGTCATATACGAGAGTTACTGAGCGATACATTGGTGCCTTGGGTAGCCTGTTTGCACCGTGCATTGGCCTATGACTGCGAGGTGACAATACGCCTAGCAGTTCCTGTAACCTCGTTGATGAATCCATCAGTCATTCTTGACTGGCCCATCAAATTTCTAGATAAATTTGGACATCCTGTATATGCTTTTTCACAAGGCTGGATAACGGCGTCTTTTGTTAGATCTTGTGAAAGTCAGTCTATTATCGTCATATATAGGGGACAACGGTTTACCATGGCCGCTCGTGAAGAAATCGAGCGCTTAGGTATCACAATAATTGAAGGGAACGAGAAGTATGCAAGTCGGTAAAGTAGTGGGTAGTATTGTATCTACTCAAAAGCATGAATCTCTAAAGGGAATGAAGCTGATGATGGTGGATATTCTCGATGGAGAACAAGGGTTGACGGGGCGCATAGAAATCGCCGTCGATACAGTATGTGCCGGTGTTGGTGAATATGTGCTTTTAACTCGAGGCTCATCGGCACGGCATATTTTCGAAAATGATAAAGGCACCGCAGTAGATTGTGCTATTGTGGGAATTGTTGATAGTTTTGAAAAATAATTGTATAGGAATTAGCTGGTGCCAGAGTTAAACCTAGTTATTGTGTCACATCATGAATGTATCACTGATTGTGTACACCTTAAGTCGACATGGACATTGCATCAGCAATGCAACCTATATGGAGGTTCATGATGGAAAACAATACACAGTTGAAAGAAATGATCCGCTCCATGGTTATAGATGTATTACAGGGGCAAAAGCAAGAAACAGCCTCATCGCAACCGGTTAAACAAGTATCTCGCGGTCAAGAACCCGGTGTGTTTGATACGGTAGATGAGGCTATTCGAGCAGCCAAAGAAGCGCAATTGCGTTTTGAAGATTGCACCTTGGCAACTCGTGAGAAGGTAATCGCAGATATTCGTGCTGCTATGCGCCCACGAGTACAAGAGTTGGCTCAAAAAACTGTTGAAGAAACAGGAATGGGCCGTGTTGCGGATAAAGTACTGAAATTAAACCTTACACTAGATAAAACACCAGGCGTGGAAGACCTTATTACAGAGTGTGAAACTGGTGATAATGGTATGACATTATATGAATTATCACCCTATGGTGTCATCGGTGCTATAACGCCAAGTACGAATCCAGCAGAAACATTAATATGTAATTCCATCGGCATGCTGGCGGCCGGAAATGCTATATTCTTTAGCGTTCATCCAGGCGCCAAGAATTTGAGTCGAGAGCTTGTTAGTGAGCTCAATCAAGTTATTGCTAAATCGATTGGCATTGAAAATCTTATTGTTACACTTCGGGAGCCATCTATTGAGTCTGCTCAAGAGATGATGTTACATCCAGATGTAAGCTTATTAGTTGTTACTGGTGGCCCTGGAGTAGTAAAACAAGCACTTCAAAGTGGTAAAAAGGTTATCGGTGCTGGTGCGGGTAATCCGCCAGCCTTTGTAGATGAAACGGCCGATATTAAAAAGGCAGCTCAAGATATCGTTCTCGGTGCTAGCCTTGATAATAACATCCTTTGTATCGCTGAAAAGAGCGTCGTGGCCATGCGTCAAATTGAGCCGCAACTCGTTCAAGAAATGGTGAAAGTAGGATGTGTCCTCGTTGATAATCAACAAGATATTCAACGGTTGGTGGACTTAACAGTCTTTGCCAAATGGGACGCCAAACAAACAGTTTGTAGGTAAAAATGCCAGTGTTATCCTTGATGCGGCTCACATTCCGTACAACGGTGATCCACGTTTAATTATCTTGCGAACTCCAAAAGACCATCCATTTGCAGTAATTGAAATGTTAATGCCTATTCTACCTGTTATAACAGTAGATAGCTTTGATGAAGGTCTAAATGTATGCTTGATGTTAGAAGCTGGTTTACATCATACGGCAACGATGCATTCCTTAAATATGGAACGCCTCAATCAGATGGCACGTAAAATGAAAACGTCTATTTTTGTTAAGAATGGTCCATCTTATGCTGGCCTTGGTTTTAGTGGAGAAGGAACAACGACCTTTACTATTGCTACACCAACAGGAGAATCTACTACATCTGCTCGATGCTTTGCTCGTCGCCGTAGATGTTGCTTAACAACGGGCTTTAATATTCGATAGGTGGTGAGCATATGAATCAATGGACATTCCCAACCAAAATTTATGCAGGGGAAGATTCATTACAACGTCTTACAGAATTTAATAACGAATCTATCCTCATCATATGTGATCCATTTTTGAAGGACTCACCAAACCTTACGTATGTGATGAGCCTAATGGACAGTAGAAATAAGGTAACTATCTATACAGACGTAGTACCTGATCCGCCCATAACTCACGTAGTAAAAGGCATTGAATTTATGGAAGGTATTAAACCAACTGTTATCATCGCTATAGGTGGAGGGTCCTGTATCGATATGAGTAAGGGGATAGCCTATTTTGGTCGTAAGCTAAAGCATATGGATATCAAATCCTTCATCGCCGTTCCTACCACAAGTGGAACAGGCTCTGAAGTAACAGCCTTTGCTGTTCTTACAGATAGCGAAACACAGATTAAATATCCTCTTGTAGATGATGCGGTATTACCAGATGAAGCTTTATTAACGCCATTATTTGTAAAAACATCGCCTCCCAATGTTACTGCTTTTAGCGGTATAGATGTTCTTGTTCATGCGCTTGAAGCCTATGTAGCAACGGCGGCAAATAATTTTACTGATGCGTTGGCACAGCAAGCAATTGAGCTTGTCTTTGAATACCTACCAAAATGTCATAAGCCAACAGCTACAGACCAAGATCGCATGTCAATGCACGAAGCATCATGCCTTGCAGGACTTTCCTTTAACAAGGCCGGCGTGGGTATCGTTCATGCCATGGCACATCAGTTGGGTGGGCAATTTCATGTACCTCATGGTCTAGCTAATAGTATGCTTTTGCCCTATGTAATTGGCTTTAACTGCTCTCATAATCCAGCGGTAGCGGAGAAGTATGCCCGTTTATCTGCTAAACTTGGCTTTGCAGCCCATAATGCATCAGAGGCTGATAAATTAGCTGCTCTTATAGAGGCTATAGTTACATTGCAACATACATTAGACTGTCCAATGAACCTTACGGCCTTTGGTATAGATAGAGCTACATCAGAATCAAAGCTTGATCTTATGGCAGATAGAGCGTTAGAAGATATGTGCTATAGATTTAATCCATATCCTGCTAACCATGATGATCTAGTTAGCTTGTATAAAAAAGTGCTGTAAATCCATATAAGACCGATATTAACATAATGTTTTGAAAAGAGACTTTGATGATTTCATTGAAGTCTCTTTTCTGATTTTTATATGACTGTTATCAGTTTATTTAAGTACTGGTAGATACATCTTTTTTTATGTTAAAGTGTTATAATATTCTTTATATCCTATAGGAAATATGACGTTGCAATTCAAAAATTAGTTATAGTTCTTTATAACTCTTTGGAATATAAGAAAACTTAGCTTTTAACTGCTTTTGTTGTATAATATAGGTAGGATATTTAAAAATTTAGATATTTTCGTGAAAGTATAATATCCTCATCTAATTTTGCGTTTTACAAGTTAGGTGTTTAGTACATCGTATATGGTATTTTATGATGTGCTACTTTCACAAAAACGAGTATGATCGCTTAGGTGGTCATACGGTTGTTAAAAAGAGAGGTATTTATGCAGCACATGCTACGCATGGGTATTGACGTGGGGTCTACAACGGTTAAAGTTGTACTATTGGACGAACACGATAATTATTTGTATAAGAAGTACGTACGCCATTATGCGAATCATTTTTGGACACAGTATATACCTTGCTTCAAGAGGCTCAAGTGGGCCATGAAGATGATCTAGTTCACGTATGTATTACTGGTTCTGGTGGTATGGCGATGGCCGAAAAGGTGCGCATTCCATTCGTACAAGAGGTTATTGCTGAAACGCGAGCTGTGAAAAGCGCTCTATCCAGAAACAGATGTTATCATCGAACTTGGTGGTGAGGATGCGAAGGTTACTTACTTAGGCCAAACTGCAGAACACCGTATGAATGGTTCCTGTGCTGGTGGTACAGGTGCTTTCATAGACCAAATGGCGACCTTATTGCAAACTGATGCATCTGGTCTCAACCAATTGGCTATGAATTCTGATACAATTTACCCAATTGCGGCACGTTGTGGCGTGTTTGCAAAAACTGACGTTCAAGCCTTGTTAAATCAAGGGGCATCCCATGAAAACATTGCTAAATCTGTATTCCAAGCTATTGTAAACCAAACGATTGCAGGCCTCGCATGCGGCCATAAAATCGAAGGTAATGTGGCATTCCTTGGCGGTCCGTTGACATTCCTGTCCGAATTGCGCCAATGTTTCTGTGACACATTAGAGCTGGAAGAATCTCAACGCATCATCCCTGAGAATGGTGAATTGTTCATTGCTTTAGGGGCGGCATTGATGAAAGATGAATGCCGTGAGATTACAGTTGGTCAATTGACAAAGGAAATCGGTGCTCTTATCGGTATTCCTATGGAAGCTACAGACCGTGTAGATCCGCTATTTAAAAATGAACAAGAATTAGAAGAATTCCGAGCTCGTCATGCTAAGGCGGTAACGCCAAAGGCGAATATTGAGGATGCTCAAGGTCCTTGTTACCTTGGTATCGATGCTGGTTCCACTACTTTAAAAGTAGTGCTCATCAACAGCAATAAGGAAATTATCTTCTCTCACTATGGTCCTAACCATGGTAAACCATTAGAAATCTCGTGAAATTATCGAGCAAATTTACACATTATTGCCTAAAGGTGCATATATTGCACACTCTGGTGTAACTGGCTACGGCGAAGCCTTTCTTAAACGCGCCCTTGGCATCGATATCGGTGAAGTAGAAACGATGGCTCACTATCGTGCGGCCCGCTTCTTCTGCCCTGATGTATCCTTTATCTTGGATATCGGTGGTCAAGATATGAAATGTTGTAAGGTTCGCGATGGCTACATCGAAGATATCGTATTGAATGAAGCTTGCTCCTCTGGTTGCGGTTCCTTCATCGATACCTTCGCATCTGGCTTGCGCATTCCTATCGACCAATTCGCGAAGGAAGGTTTGTTGGCAACCTTGCCAATCGACTTAGGCTCTCGTTGTACCGTATTCATGAACTCTAAGGTTAAGCAAGCTCAAAAAGAAGGGGCTACGGTACAAGATATTGCAGCAGGCCTTGCTTATTCTGTAATTAAAAATGCCCTTTACAAGGTTCTTAAGGTAAAAGATCCTAAAGAATTGGGTGATCATATCGTTGTACAAGGCGGTACATTCTACAATGAATCCGTTTTGCGCGCCTTCGAAAAATTGATGGGCGTAGAAGTAATTCGTCCTGACGTATCTGGCTTGATGGGCGCATACGGTATGGCTCTTCTTGCTGCTGAAACAGCTGAAGAGTTGCAAAAGGGTAATAGTACATTGTTAGATAGCGAAGGGCTTAATTCCTTACAAGTTGCTACGACAATGCGCAATTGCGGACTTTGCTCCAACAACTGTATGCTGACAATCAACGCATTCTCCGATGGTCGTACGTACGTAACGGGCAACCGTTGTGACCGCGGTGCGGGCGGTATGATTCAAGAGGAACGCAAACCAGTTCCTAACTTAGTAGACGTTAAATTGCGTCGTTACTTCGACTATTATTTGAAGAAAAATATTCCAGAGTTCGAAGGTAAAATGCGCGTAGGTATTCCTCGCGTCCTCAATATGTATGAGGATTTCCCATTCTGGTTTACATTCTTTCAACACCCTAGGCTATGAAGTAATCCTTTCAGAATATACGACAAAGGATCAATACAACAAGGCTATCGATACGATTCCATCCGATACAGCTTGTTATCCTGCGAAGAGCCGTGCATGGTCATATTCGGGACTTTGGCGAATGCACAGGTAGACTTTATTTGGTACCCTTGTGTGCAACATGGTCCTAAGGAATTTAGCCGCGACAATAACTACCATTGTCCAATGGTTATTTCCTATCCAGAACTTATCAAAAACAACATGCAGGAGGTTCTGGGAGATACTCCATTCCACGCGCCATTCTTGCCGTTGGCTGATAAAAAATCTCTTGTTCCTACTCTTGTGAAAGCATTGGACTTCTTGGATCTTAAGAAGAAAGATATTGCTAACGCTGTTGAAAAAGCGTGGGAAGAACAAGAAAATTGTAAAGTCTCTTACCGTGAAACGACAAAGAAAACAGTATCTCGCCTCGTAGCAGAACAAATTCCAACCATCGTATTGGCTGGCCGTCCATATCATTTGGACTCTGGTATTAATCACGGTATCCCAGAGCTTATTACATCCCTTGGTATGGCTGTTCTTACTGAAGATGGTGTAGCACCTCTCGGTAATGATATCAAGCATTTGCGCGTTGTAGACCAATGGTCCTACCATAGTCGCTTTATATCGTGCTGCTGAATTCGTAAGCAGAACAGAAGGTTTCCAAATTGTAGAGCTCAACTCCTTTGGTTGCGGTCTCGATTCTATCGTAGCAGATCAAGTAAAAGATATTCTTTCAGCAAACCACAAAATCCATACCTTACTCAAAATTGATGAAGGTACCAACCTTGGGGCCGTTACGATTCGTCTCCGCTCCTTGCAATCTGTAATGGAACGTAGCTTGCGTCGTCATAATAACCCAGAGGCACCGGAAGAAGTGGTGGTAGAAGAATTACCAACTTACGATTACAATCGTGTGGTGTTCACTGAGGAAATGCGTAAGACCTATAAAATCTTGGTGCCACAAATGTCACCATTACATTTTAGCCTCTTAGAGCCAGTCCTCAAAAACGAAGGTTATGACTTTGAAATGTTGCCAGCACCTACGCGCGATGATATTGAAGTGGGTCTAAAATACATCAATAATGATGCATGTTATCCAGCAATCATCGTTGTAGGTCAGCTCATGGCGGCCTTATTGTCTGGTAAATATGACGTAGAAAAACAGCAGTTATCATCTCTCAAACAGGTGGTGGCTGTCGTGCGACGAACTATATCGGTTACTTGCGTAAAGCATTGATTGACGCTGGTATGAAACAAGTACCAATCCTATCCCTCAATGCGAGCGATATGGAACGTCAACCAGGCTTTAAGTTGACTAAAGGCTTCTTACATCGCATGATCCAAGCCGTTGTATATGGTGATGCTATCATGCAATGCGTACTGGCTACACGTCCCATACGAAAAGAACCCTGGCTCTACCGATGCATTATGTAATTACTGGCTTAAAAAGCTGCGTGAAAACATTACATCTGCCAGCCTTCGTCAGTACAATAAGTACATCAAAGAGATTATCCATGACTTTGATAACTTGCCAGTTAACAAAGACGTGCAAAAACCTCGCGTTGGCGTCGTAGGGGAAATTTACGTTAAATTCCACCCAAGTGCTAACAACCATATCAATGAACTCATTGAAAAAGAAGGGGGCGAAGTCGTTACATCTGGCCTATTAGACTTCTTCTTGTACTGCGCAATGGACAGTACATATCGTGCTAAACACCTTGATGGTACATGGCTATCTGGCTTCTTTGGTACATTGGCTCGTGAAGCCCTTGAACTCTACCGCTTGCCATACGCTAAAGCCGTAGCGGCGTCTAAAAACTTTGATCCTCTACAACGTATGACAGAAGTAGCAAAAGAAGCAGCTCAATTCATCGGCCTTGGTAATCAATGCGGTGAAGGCTGGTTCCTAACAGGCGATATGATCGACCTCATTGAAAAAGGGGCCAAACAAATCGTATGCTTGCAACCATTCGGCTGCTTGCCAAACCATGTAACAGGTAAAGGCATGGTGAAAACACTATCTGCGGCCTACCCAGAAGTGCGCATCGCAGCTATCGACTACGATCCTGGCTCCAGTGCAGTAACCAAGCAAATCGGTTGAAACTACTACTATCGACAATGTTCGAGTAAGTAGTTAGTGTATTGCGAATTTTCGCTAAACTAATAGTTGTGTAACTCGATGGAGCTTTAGTGAAATAAGTCATAAGGTGCTTTACATTTTATAATGGGGCCCGAATACAACTACATAATACTAGTATAGAAAAAATACAGCCCTCTCTTGGCTCAGTACGTCACTACGTTCCGTAAAATCGCTGCAGAGAGGGCTGTATTCTTTTCTATGTGCGCTCATTATGAAGACGTCCCATTATAAAATGTAAATAATCCAACCTATTATATACCTAATAGCTCCATCGAGTTTTTATCTCATTATTCACAAAAAATTCGCAATACACCTAACGGAGAGGGTGGGAAAGGGCTGTGTTCTTTTCCCTACAATCAGTTGAGCTGGCGCTTTTCATTATTGTGCTTATGTATATTGGTGTGGATATAAAAGAATAGTGCCAAGTTGATATTAGAATGTAGAATACATATGATTAAACATTTTGTTGATGCTGTTATGTCGTAATGGGACACCTTTATAAAAAATGTTAATAAAAATAGCACCACCTTTTTCGCAGCGATTTTACGGAACGAAGTGACGTACTGAGCAAGAAGAAGGTGGTGCTATTTTTAAACTAAAATTTATTCAATTGTAACTGGGCCCCATTACGACTTAGTTTATCTCCCTACAATCAGTTGGACAGGTGCTTTCCGTTATTGTGCATAGTGTATTTGTAAAAAAGAATTAATATATTTTAATTATAGTCTGATAGTCCTACAATGGGACATCTTCATAGCAAAAATTAATAAAAATAGAGGTACCTTTTTCGAAGCGATTTTACGGAACGTAGTGACGTACTGAGCAAGAAGAAGGTACCGCTGTTTTTATACTAAAATTTATTCTATTGTAGTGGGGCCCCATTGTCGGGCTCGCACAAATGTTTAAAAGAGATTATTCTTTCTCTACTAAACCATACAAGCACAATAAGGAAAGCACTGCACATACTAGCATTGTAATCCCCATTGGTATGCCCGTATGTTCTCCACCAAGCCCAACGATTGGTGATACAATACCTGCCGCAAACATGCTTGCAAAGCCTAGTATGGCAGAGGCGCTGCCCGCCATTTTTCCGTATTTAGTCATCGCCATAGAGAAGGAGGCGGAACCGAATAGGGATACTGTACATGCAGTAAAGAATAGGATTGTTGTTACAGGAATGAGAGACCATTCAAAAATCATGGCTACTAAGAATAGTAAAGAGCCGATAGTCAGTTGCCATAGACTGAATGTAAGTATTTGGCGAGATGTTATGACATTGCTTACTCGTCCGCTAATGGCACTGGCCAAGATAATGCCGCAGCTATTGATACCAAAAAGGTAACTAAATTCCTGAGCTGAAAGTTGGAAAATATTTTGGTATACAAAGGATGAACCTGAGATATAGGAAAAGAAAGCGCCGAAAGCAAAGAATTGAATTAAAGATTGTCCTAGGAAACGTTTATCTTTGATTAGTGTAAAGTAGTTCTTTGTAGCCGTAGCAAGGCCGCCAGTAACGCGTTTTTCCTTTGGTAAGCTTTCACGGAAAAGAAGAGAACCTAGCAATAGAATAGCAGAGAATACGGCTAAGATGATAAAAATAACGCGCCATGTGGTGAAGAGAAGTAGTTGGCCGCCTACTAAAGGTGCAATTACAGGTGCGAGGCCATTGACCATCATGAGCAAAGCAAATAGTTTAGTTAGTTCTTGACCAGATGCAAAGTCTCGAGCGATAGCTTTAGATATAACTACCCCTACAGATCCGGTTAAGCCTTGTAGAAATCGACCTAGTAATAGTATTTCGATGCTAGGTGCATAGGCACAAATAATACTAGAAATAACGCATAGTAAGTTACCTACAACAAGTGGCATTTTACGGCCCATTGTGTCACTTATAGGGCCACCAAATAATTGGCCTAAGGCAACGCCAAGGTCATAACACCAATGGTCATTTGAATATTAGATGCTGTTGTGTTGAGTTCACCAGGCATAATCGGTAATGCTGGCAAATAAAGGTCTGTTGCGAGCGGTGTAATCGCCGTCAATAGACCGAGAAAAACTACCATGATAAAGGAAACCTTGGCAGAACTTTCTTGTGTCATAGAAACCTCCTGTACTTAAAATAGAGAATAAAAAAGTCTGCGAATCGCACTTCGCAGACTGCATTTAATTTTTTCTATTTAATAAGAAGTATTGTAACACGATTGCTATATAAATTCTATAGATTTTTTTGTAAAAGTTTTTTCTAATAATTAGAGTATAAACTAATAAACGTGATTTACAAGAATTATAAAATTATATATTAAACTTTTTTTGTGTATGAAAACGTAGTTGCATAGAATTAGGCAAATCTCTATAGAATGTGATATCAAAACTTTGGGTTTGATACATCTGATTTTATAGATTAAAAATAAAGACATAGATTAAATCTAAAAAAACTATCAATGTAATTTATCGTTTATCTTTTATCGTATATAGGAGTTTGGTATGAACAAATTTGTAAAAACTTTAGTATTGGCAGCAGTAACTGTTGTTGGTACTGCAACATTCACATCTGTAGAGGCTATTAGCTCTGACGAGGCTGTACAAAGCGCATTGGCTCGTGTTCCAGGCGCAACTATTGCAAATGTAACTGAGTTTAATCGTGACTATGATCATGGTCGTTTAGAGTATGAAGGCGAAATTCATTACAATGGTTATGAATATGACTTCGAAATCGATGCAGATACTGGTACTTTCACTAAATGGGAAGTAGAACGTAAACATTACTAAGATTTTAAAAGTAAATCATAAAAAAAGAACAGCTCATTTCGGAGCTGTTCTTTTTGTTTACCTTATTAGCAATATCTTAGAAGAAGATAGCATGGATTTGGTGGATGAAATGTTGACCGAAGAAGGAGATGCAACCATGCATTACGATGAATACGATGAAGTATTTGAATGCAGTGTTCATAATAACGCTTGCTTCGATTTCATGCTCTAATTTATGAGCTTCATCAGCACTAACTTCTTTGTGGTTTTCGAGGTATGCTTTTCAAAGCAGGACCTACGGCACCAATGGAAATCGCGATGGATTGTGGAGACAACATTTTACCGATACCAGCTGCACCGGAGTTAACAGCTGCTAACCAGAAGCCAAGGTCTTCCCAGTTTGTAGGATCTAAGCCTTGAGCTGCTGCGATTTGAAGTGGACCAAACAATACGTTGGAGTTTGTACCGGAACCAGTCAAGAAGGCACCCAACGCACCTACGATAGGAGCGAATAGTGGGTACAAGGAACCTGTACCAGCAACCATTGCTTTCGCAATGTCTGCAGTCATACCAGAGTATGTCATCAATTTAGCTGTCATAACAACTGTGATGATTGTAAGGTATGTGAACTTCAAGTTTTTAACTGTGCTACCCAATGTACCGAAGATTTCGCCAGCTTTTGCTTTTTGGATGAAACCACCAACAATACCAGCAATGAAGATCATGATACCAGGAGTTGCAATCCATACGAATGTGTAAGGTTTTGCACCAGGACCTTGGTAAATAGGTACAGATGTTTTAATGGACGCAAGTGGACCATTGATTGCAGGGAACAATTTAGAAGTTAATAACAATAATACGAAGATCAAGATGAATGGCATAGCCGCTACAAGACCTTCACCACCGGAAACTTTTGGAGCTTCACCAGTTTGTTTAACTGCGTATTCAGGATCATTAGGAGGCATGATTTTTGCACAGCCAATGATAACTGCCATGATTACGATGGATGCAGAAATTACGGATAATTCAGGACCCATTGCAGCATTGATTACGATTTCAGGAACAGCCAATGCTAAACCGGAAAGTAATGTTACAAGGAATACGCCTTTTAACGCTTTTACGCCGCCGCCGATGATCATAACAACGAAGAACGGAGCGATAAGGTTAAGTAAGAATAATTGTACGGAAATGAATGTACCCAAGTGGCTTGGATCAAGGCTTGTCAAGGATGCCAATGTAGTAGTTGGGATACCAATGGAGCCGAATGTAGTTGGTACGGAGTTTGCAACGAGACATGCAATGATAGATTAAGTGGGTCGAAACCTACGGCAACCATCATAGCAGCTGGAATTGCAACGGCAGTACCAAAGCCAGCCATACCTTCCATGAAGGCACCAAAGCCCCATGCAAGTAACAATGCAAGTACACGAGTATCAGATGTTACAGAAGAAAGCATTGTTTTAATAGTTTCCATTGCTTTCGTATATACTACCAAGTTATAAACAAAGATAGCAGCTGTAATAACTAATAGGATTGGCCAGATTGCCAAAGCGGCACCTTCAAGGGCACCAGTGACCATAATAAATGGGTCAGATTGGAATGCTGTAATAGCGATGATGAAAGAACCGATTGCCGCAACACTTGTTGCTTGCCATGCTGGTAATTTCAAGATGGATAACGCTACGATCAACCAAATGATTGGAGATAGCGCTAATAGAACGGTGATAGCACTCATTTCTAAGATCATCCTTTCAAGAAAAACAAAAATATATGCTCAACAGGACGATGTAGTTTAATCAAATAAATTGATGAGTAAATCGCTATTATATTAAGTTGTAAAAGTTCAGTTAAAATGTAAAGTTACAATAAAATAACAGATATACTTATCGCAAAAATTGATATAGTACTTAAAAATTTTTAACCTCATAAGTTATGAGGTTAGAAATATAAGAGAGGGGACATAAACAGTGTTTATGTCCCCTTCTGTACTAACTACAAGTCCTTGTTAGGGCCATTACTAAGTTCAGGTATTAGTAGTTACCTTTGAACATTGTAGCAGGAGCTTCTGGTACATAATCGCCGAAGTAGGATTTGAAGTCAAGGCCTAATTCGTTGCAAAGATCTTGAACTTCTAGCATTGTACCGTTAAGTACAGGGATGCCTTCAGCTTTAACTTTTTCAACGGATTCATGTTCTTTTTCACCATGAGTGTAGATGCGGTCTTGACCAGCAGCTTTAGGAGCTTCACGTAATTCTTGTAAGAATTGGGAGAAGTGTTTTTGATTTCAGCTGGGTCGCCGAAGAATTCAGGGTTGATAGCCATGAAGCCGTGGCAGATGTTGGATTTACCACCAATCATACATTTGTTGGAAGTACCACCTTGAGACAAGATGGAGGAGAATAATTCAGCAATCATGCCGTTACCATAACCTTTGTGGCCGCCAAGAACTTCTGTAGCACCACCTAAAGGAAGGATACCGCCGCCTTCATGACGGGAGATGTTGCCCAATACTTCAGCTGCATCAGTGGAAGGAACGCCGTCTTTATTAACAGCCCAGCCATCTGGAGTAGCTTTGCCCATTTTGTTGTACATTTCAAGTTTACCACGAGTTACTACTGTAGTGGAGCAATCGAAGAAGAAGTCAACAGGATCAGCAGGTACAGTCCAAGCGATAGGGTTGGAACCAAGCATAGCTTGACGAGCGTATGTAGGAACCATGATTGCTTCGGAGTTTGTACAAGAGAAACCGATTAAGCCTTGGTCGGATGCCATTTTAGCATAGTAACCAGCGATACCATAGTGGTTGGAGTTACGTACGGATACGATACCAACACCGGATTTTTTAGCTTTCGATAGCCATTTCCATAGCCATGTGGCCCAAGATTTGGCCCATGCCATCATGACCGTCGATAACTGCGGAGATTGGAGTTTCTTTTACGATTTCAGGTTTTGCGTCGATTTTGATCAAGCCATTAGTGATACCTTTGTGGTAACGAACCATACGTTGCATACCATGGCTTTGAATACCGAACAAGTCGGAAGTCAAAAGTACGTCTTGAATGATGTCAGCTTCTTTTTCGGAGAAACCGAATTTTTGGAAAGCGTCCATGCTCAATTTTTTTAGTGTTTCATAAGGGAATAACACAGTGTTTTTTGCGTCTGCCATCGTTAAAACCTCTTTTCAGAAAATATGTACCTGATATAGCAACTACATTCTAAAAGAATCATGAAATTAATATGACTCTAAGGGTAGTTCTATATCCTCTCAAATGACAATGTCAGTATAGCACAGAAATTTGTGAGATTGAATAGTCTTGCACTCTGAATGACATTACTAAATACGCATACGTACGGGTGATTTAAATCACATATTCTATAGTGTATATGTGAAAAAGCCGATTATACCTTAAACTACATGGTTATGACTTTTAGTCATTGTTGCATGATTTTTTTATAGATTAATAGTATTTTTTTATAGGCCTTATTAGTATAACTGTTTAGCTTTCTAGAAAGAATGATAATGGATAGATATCGATAAAAACTTGAAATGTTAAGGTCTATATATCAAAATAATTAATGAGGTCATAAATTGAATGTGATAACTGAATGTATTGATATACAGAAAATCCTTCGTTTTCATGTTTTTTTTAAAATTAAAAGGTGTGCAAAAGGTTACACATATACAAGTCATACTGTAATATAATATAAATATACATCCTATAGTTTATCCTATAGTTTATATGATTTATAAGCGAGGTGCTTATCTTGAAAGAATATAAGTCTGTCTGTCCCTATGATTGCCCAGACGCATGTGGGCTAATTGTAAGTGTTGAAAATAATAAGGTAGTGTCTGTGCGCGGTAATAAGGATCATGCTTTTACCCGTGGCACATTATGTCCTAAAATGGTGCACTACGAAAAGGTTATCCATTCCCCATTGCGTTTAGAATACCCTATGAAGCGCATTGGTAAAAAAGGTGTTGGTGAAGACCAATATGTACGTATTAGCTGGGATGAGGCGCTAGATACAATAGTAAATAATTTCAAGCACACTATAGATACTTATGGTAGTGAAAGTATTTTACGTTATTCATACGCCGGAACAATGGGTGTTATTCAAAGCCCCGCAGCAGATTATTTCTTTCGTCGTATAGGTGCTACCGATCAAGATAGAGGAATTTGCTCGCCTGCAAAACAGGCTGGATTCCGCTCTGTTTATGGTGATACGTTGGCTGTTAAACCGCAAGAGGCACAGTATAGTGATTTAATTGTGTTATGGGGCATAAATGCAACAGCTACAGACGTTCATATCTTACATGATGTAAATATTGCTAAAAAGAATGGGGCTCAAGTTTGGATTATTGATACCCATAAAACATATACCTTTAGTCAGGCTCACGAACAGCTTATGGTGAACCCGGTAGTGATGGGGCGCTAGCATTAGGTATGCTTCATATCATTCATCGTGATGGCTTAGCAGATTTAGAATTTATTAATCAACATGTACAAGGGTATGATCAGCTGGTAGAAGAAACGTTAATTGACTTCACACCAGAGAAAGCGTCTGAAATATGTGGTGTTTCTGTAGAGCGTATGACTGAGCTTGCTCATGCTTATGCTAAAGCTAAGGCTCCATTTATTCGTCTTGGTAGCGGGTTGTCTCGCTACGGCAATGGCGCTATGACTTGTCGTGCTATTAATGCTTTGCCGGCTGTTGTGGGAGCGTGGCAGCACCTTGGTGGTGGTCTCTTATCAAGTGCTAGTGGTAGTAAATTCGTCGGTAAAGATGTGATGCAACAGGCTCATGTCCATGCGCCAGCTACACGATTGATGCCCATGATTAAACTTGGTGAAATGCTTACAAAGCCCTGAAGGAGCTAAAGTCCATAGTTTATATATCTTCTCTTCAAATCCTGCTATCACAGCGCCTGACCAGAATGTTGTACGTAGAGGCTTAATGCGAGATGACTTATTCACTGTGGTACATGAGCGTTTCTTTACGGATACTTGTAAGTATGCTGATATTATTTTGCCTGCCACAACATCTGTAGAGCATGATGATATTTACAATTCTTATGGTCACTATACGATTGGCACGGGCTATAAATTGATTGATCCCATCGGTGAATCTCGCTCCAATTGGCAAGTCATTGCAGAATTAGCGAAGCGAATGGGATTGGTAGATGAGTTCTTTAATCTTAGCGAACGAGAACTGATAGACCAAATTGTGCGCACTTCTAATCGTATATCTAAAGAAGACCAAGATACGATTCTTAGTGGTGAACCTGTAGAGATGGTTGTGCCTGAAAATTATAAGATGGACTTTAAAACGCCATCTGGCAAAATTGAGCTTTATAATCCTCACGATGTAGAGCCTCTCATTCGATATATGTCGCCATATGGTGATAATGCGCCGTTTTGGCTTATCAATGGTAACGATATTCGCATTTTGGATTCTAGTTTTTGCGAGTTAGACTTTGATGATCCAGAATTGATGAAGCTTCGTATCCATCCTGAAGATGCAAAATTATATGACATTGCTAATGGTGATGAAGTAGAAATTTATAACGACCGTGGCAGCGTAAAAATAAAAGCGTATTATGATGATGAGGTGCAACAGGGCACATTAGTCACTCTTGGTGTATGGTGGCAATCACAATCTAGTGACACTGAAGTCGCTATCAATGCACTTATGGCAGATCGCCCTACAGATCAAGGTTGGGGCAGTACTTTTTATGATGTACAAGTTCATATAAGAAAACTTTCCTAGTTAAGTCTCTTTACTTATGGGAATAATACTATGCCGATATAGAATAGTAAGAATATTTTTCTTGCATACCTAAACCCCTTTGGATTATAATAGTAACATTATTTTTATATAACCTAAAGGGGGTTACATTTATGAATGGTAACGACAATTTGTCGACCCGTGCCTATTGGCCATAGGCATGATGTTATTCGCCCTATTCTTTGGGGCAGGGAATTTGATCTTCCCAGCGGCCTTAGGTCAACAAGCTGGTAGTAATGTAGGTTGGGCTTTGCTCGGCTTCGTATTAACAGGTGTAGGCCTTCCACTTTTAGGTGTTGCAGCGATGGGTTACTCCTCCTGTAAAGACGTTGAAGAACTTGCAAGCCGTGTTCATCCGATTTATGGCTTGTTGTACACAATCTCTCTTTACTTGAGTATCGGTCCAATGTTTGCGACGCCACGTACTGGTACTGTAGCTTATGAAATTGCAATTAAACCTTTCACAGAAGGTTTAAGCATGAATATGGAACCAATTTTCTTGGCATTATTCTTTGGTGTTTCTTTGTGGTTATCCATTAGCCCACAAAAGCTTGTTAATCGTATCGGTAATATTTTGACACCAGCATTACTACTTGTAATTCTGTTGTTAATTGTTAAATCCTTTATTACGCCGCTAGGCGGCTATGCAGTGCCACAACCTTCTTATGGTGATGCATCAAAGGCTGTGTTACAAGGTTTCTTGGACGGCTATAATACGATGGATGCTTTAGCTTCTGTAGTATTTGCTATTCTAGTAATAGACTTTGTTCGTCTTAGCGGTGCTACATCTCGTGCTGTAGTTACAAAAACAGTAATGGAAGTAGGCGCTATTGCGGTAGCTCTTCTTGGCATTGTTTATGTATTTATTGCTAACATCGGTGCTACTAGTGTTGAACGTTTTGGTTTGTTCGATACAGGTGCTCCTGTGTTGTCCGTAAGTGCGAACTACTTGTTCGGTGGATTTGGTCAAATTATCTTGGCTATCATCGTTCTTCTAGCTTGCTTGTCTACGAGTATTGGTCTTATTACTTCTTGTGGTACGTACTTCCACAAGTTGACACCGAAGATTAGCTATAAATTATATGTAGTAATCTTTTCCGTAGCAGCATTTGGTCTTAGCATGTTCGGTTTAAAAACAATCATCAGCGCAGCAATTCCAGTGTTGATGCTCTTGTATCCGTTGACTATCGTAATCATTTTGTTGGCTCTTCTTCACAATGTGTTCGGTGGTCGTCGTTGCGTATACGCATGGACAATGGCTTTCACAATGATCTCTGCTCTTATGACTGGTCTTGAAACGGCAGGTATTGCACCTGCTGCATTGGAACAGCTCTTTACTCAATACATTCCATTCCAGGCTGCTGGTATGGGCTGGGTGAGCTTTGCGGTATTAGGCTTCGTTGTAGGTCTTATCCATAAAGGTCTTGTGTCCGAAAATAAATAATAATATTAAAGGTTCTATGCTTTCATCTTTTTTGAAAGTATAGAACCTTTTTTTGTGGCATAAAAGTTGCCATATAAAATTGCTTTTATAGGTAGGAGTTTCTATAATACATATATAGTATATAAAGGAGATTTTTATGCGTAACACTCATTGTTTACCAAGTTATAGTTTTGGCGGTCACGATGTATTTGGCGCCATTCCACAATTTACAAAATTATATGGCCATACAGTAGCCATTATAGGTGGTGAGACAGCACTATCTAAGGCTATGCCTCATATTCAGCCCTGTACTAGATAAGGCGGGGATTAACGTATTAGATGTTATTCCATTTGGTGGTGAATGTACCTTTCGCGCGAGGCAAGGAAATTGCTGCTATGGATTCTGTGAAAGATGCAGACTTTTCTCTTTGCTGTCGGTGGTGGCAAGGCTATTGATACGGTGAAAGTAGTAGCTGTAGAGCTAGATGATAAACCATTCTTTACCATTCCTACCATTGCATCTACTTGTGCGGCTACATCTGAAGCAGCCGCCGTATATACAGCAGATCATAATTTTGATGGCATTGCCTTTGTAAATCATCCGCCCGTACATTGCTTTTATTGATGCAGATATTTTAGTAGAGGCACCGAGCCGTTACTTATGGGCTGGCATGGGGGACACTATCGCCAAGCATTATGAAACATTGATGTCTGCACGTAATCGTGAGCAAGTGTACAATACACAATTAGGTCTTGTTTTATCCTCCATGTGTAGTGAACCAATTTTGGAACATGGTTTACAGGCCTATAAGGATAACGAAATCAAACATCGTAGCGAAGCCTTTGATTTGATGGTGATGACCGTAATCTTTACGACTGGTATCGTATCTGGCTGTATGCCTGGCGATTATAACAGTATCATTGCACATGCTGTTTGCTATGGCTGTGCTACGAATGAAGAAACAGAAAAGCATCATTTGCACGGTGAAATGGTGGCTTATGGTTTGTTAATTCTCTTTATTGTAGATAAACAATTAGACGAGTTAAACCGTTGGTTGCCTATATATCGTGAAATCGGTTGGCCTACGAAGCTTTCACAAATGGGACTCGATGAATCCTATATACCACAAATCGTGGAGAAAGCCGTATCTGTTCGCGATGTTGTGGTATCACCGTACGAGATTACTACTGACATGTTGGCAGAGGCCATTCGTTATATGGAAACTATAGAATGTTAATTACTAGATTATCGTGAATTTACCCTTTAATAGTTATATAATAATAGTTAGAGTATTTTACGTTTTTAATATCCATTTTAAGTTTGTAACTCATTGTTTTATGATTGATTGGGGGATAGATTTTATCTATATTGTTAGGTAATGATGTGTTGATAATGGATATGTAGATACATTAAGTCTGGTAAAATTAACTATTATTTTAGATTGATATAAAGAGGTTGTTCATGAGTGATATTGTAAAAGGTGGTTTATATCGCCATTTTAAGGGTATGTATTATTACGTATTAGACGTAGCAACTCATTCGGAAACGGGTGAGAAATTTGTAGTATATCAAAAGCTCTATGATGAACGCGATATGTACATACGTCCATTAGAGATGTTTATTAGCGATGTGGATCGGGAAAAATATCCTGATGTAGAGCAAAAAGAGCGGTTTAAGTTGATGAGTGGACGTGACTAGGAGGGCCTGTGGAGCAGAAGTTTTTCTTTTTCGATATTGATAACACCCTAGCTGTATGGCCTGAAGGTAAAATTCCTGACAGTGCTCAATACTGCTTGGATGAATTAAAGCGACGTGGTCATCGCGTAGCCTTAGCGACGGGACGTATCCAAGTAGATGCTAAACGCTTTGCGGAACAAGCAGGACTTACCGATTTTGTAGCGGATGGTGGTCATAGTATTACCGTCAATAATGAATTAGTGTCCATGATTGGTATGGATCGCGATGCATGTATTAAATATTTAGAGTACTTAGAGTCTCATAATATTCCTTGGGCTGTTACGGACCGCAATAAATTAGGCCGCATTACACCGTACAAGGAAATCTTGGAGTGGAATCCAAATTGGGATGTATTTAAAACCACCGTAGATCCTGATTTTGACTTTCATAATGTTGAGGAGTTTTATAAGATTTATGTATTCTTTAAAGAAGGGGAAGAAGAGGAGAAAGATATTGAACATATGACGCACAAGTTGATTCGCTATGGCGACGGCTGTGTTTTGTATGAACCTATGGAAAAGGCCTTAGGTATTCGCAATATGCTTGAGCACTTTGGCATGAAACCAAATCAAGCTGTTGTATTTGGCGATGGTTATAATGATTTATCCATGTTTAGACCTGAATGGCTGAATATTGCCATGGGGAATGCGCGCCCTGAATTAAAAGCAAAAGCGGACTATATTACTACAGACTGTGATAAGGACGGCATTTATAATGCGTGTAAACATTTTAAGTGGATCGACTGATGTATAGTTAATTCCCTTAATTAAAGTAAGATTTACATAAATGTTTAATTAAAGTAGCTGTAGCTACGAAATTAGTGTAGCATAATTAGTATAATGCATTTAGTTCTATACTCGTGTGTAAATAGGAGAGAGAAGTCATGAACAACAAACGTAGATTATTTTCCACTGTACTTTGTGTAGCCGCTTTGACTGCAGGCTTATTTGTATCTGGTTGCGGTAGCGATAAAGCGGGCGGCATTGGTTCCGTAGTATCCTCCGTAGTTGATGGTGGCGACGAAAAAGCTGCTGCAAAGCTTAACACACTTATCGATGCAACTAATCGCTTCAACAGTGACAATGCATCATTTGCTCAATTCCAAGCAGAAGGTTTGGCTAAATTAAAAGGTGGCTTCGCAGAAGGTGCTATTGCTAACCAACCTCACTTTGACAGACTACAAGCAGATTTAGAAAAAGCTAAAAAAGAAGGTTCTACATTCAAAGAAGTTGATGCAGAACGCGACAACGTATTGAACATTCTTAATGAATTAGTGCCGGTATATAAAGATTTGACTGCTTATGATGACTCTAAAGCTTACATGAACGATGGGGGCGCTAAAGGTAAAGAACTTGCTGCTAAATACGTTGCAGCAGTAGAAAAATTCGATGCTGCTTATGCGAAGTTCAACGAAACTCTAAATAAAGTTAATGCGGAACAAAGCAAAAAACAAATCGAAAAATTGAAAAAAGACGGTAAAAAAGGTTATGCAGCAGCAATGGAATCTACGCTTCGCTTAACTGAGCTTGTGGATAAATTGGAAAAAGCTCCTCAAAATGCTGATAAAGCAGCTGTAGAAAAAGAACTTTCCGAAATCGAAGCATTGCTTAAGAGCATAAACAACGACCGTGGTCAAGTGCTTGCTGATCGTTACAATTCCGTAGTCGGTGAAGTACGTCAAGTGCTAGCTGATCCAAGTGACAACAACCTTAACAACATGATTGAAGGTTTCAATGGTTATATTGATACGTATAACAGCACAACTCCAGACCAATTCGACGCTAAATAATCAAATAGCTAACGAGTGCGTAAGGGTAAAAAAAAACAGAGCTCCTTTGGGAGCTCTGTTTTTTTGTTAATTCTATTTTAAATCGCTTACATCGTAACCGCGTTGGATCATGTTTTGGCGAACTTCTTCCATCATAGGCGTACGGAATTTCAACCAGTACATAATAGCGCCAGGAATGCCACTAAAGAGTAGGAAAATAACAAAATACATTGTTTTTACTGCATTAAATGTATTACGTAGTACCTTTTCTGTAGTTTGTTCACGACGTAGAGAACGACGCATAATGGCACGAACCATTAAGATTAAGAAGAACGTAAAAATACAACTAAAAATGGTGTAGAAGAAAATAAAGGTCAAGAGTGATAAAATATCGTCCATAGTTTCTCTCCTTTAACAATAACTATAGCAGCATAATGATTATCAGTAATAAAGTATTCTCTCTCATATATGGCCGCATAAAATAAGTACATAACGAATTATATACATTGTTTTGAGAGTTGCAGTCAAGTATATTGGCTATAATTTGCAAAATTGGAATATTATCGTATTAAAAATATGTTTATTTGCATTTTTTGCATGCAGGCGTAATAAAATTCACCCTTAATTCATGGGAAATCGTTTTATAAGTTGGTATAATAAAAGATGATTATACTGTTATGTTTGTATAGGAGAATGATTATGAGCTCTAAACGTAAGTTAATTTCCACCTTAATGTGTGTAGGTGCTTTAACAGCAGGTTTATTCGTTTCTGGTTGCGGTAGTGATAAGGCAGCTGATAAAGTATCCTCTGCAGTATCTTCTGTTACAGACTCTAAGTCTGACGAAAAACTAAATAAGGCATTTGATGAACTGATTAAGACAACAAATGAATTTAATGGCAATAACGTAACTTGGGGTCAACAACATGCTGAAAATCTTGCTAAGTTAAAAGCCGGTTTTGATGAGTATGCAATTAATACACAGCCTAGATTTGAGAACTTACAAAATGGGTTGAAGAAAAGTAAAGAAATAGGCAATACATACAAAGAAGTTGATACCGAGCGCGACAATGTATTAGCTGTATTGGATGAACTAATGCCTGTTTATAAAGAGCTTAAATCCTATACTGATTCTAAAGCATATCTAAACGATGGTAAGGCTAAAGGTAATGAGCTAGCAGCTAAATACGTAGCAGCTGTAGAGAAATTCAATGCTGCCTATGATAAGCTAGGTGAAGTTATCAATACAACAAACAAAGAGAAAAATAAAAAGAAAATGGAACAAATGAAGAAAGATGGTTACAAAAACTATGCTGCCGTTATGGAAGCAACTCTTCGTTTGACCGATTTAGTTGAAAAAGTACAAGCAACGTATACTAACCCTGATAAAGCTGCTATCGAAAAAGAAATTGGCGAAATTCAAGCGTTGCTTAATGGTATAGACACAAAAGACTCCCATAAAGAATCTTTAGTTCGTAACTTCAATGATACTGTTGGTGCTATTCGTCAAGTAATGGTTGATCCTAATGATAAATACCAAGATCGTAACCTTAATCGTATGATTCAACAATATAATAGTTACATTGATTCTTATAACCGCACTAAACCAGATGATTTGGATGGTAAGAAAAAATAATATCGTCTTTATAAGAGAGCCTCTCGTTTTACGAGAGACTCTCTTTATAGTATGAAGTATACGGCTTAATGGCAGTACATACTTCTCTATAATTATTATTTGTAAAATAAAAACTAATTTGTATATGAGGAGAGCCAATGAAACGGTTCGTAAAATTATTTGGTATTTTTACGTTATTAATGTCTTTGCTGCTTATTACCGGTTGCGGTAGATATCAAGCTTTTAAATCCGTGTTAGATGAAATTATTTATAAAGGCACTACCTATGTAGATAATCCTACCGATGCTAGTGTTACTTTCACATTGGATGGCACAAGTTATACTGTGGATGCCCATAGCGTGAAGGAAATCGACTTGAAAGAGGGGGCTCATACACTCGTTACGCCAAAAGGTGAAACAAAAACCTTTACGGTTTCTCAATATGATATGAAGTCCATTTTGAATCCGACGGAAACGACATATGCTATTTGGTATGTTCAATATGGCGAAGGCAAGGTTGGCAATGTTCAACATGGTGAAGTAACCACATCTATTGGGAATGATGTATATGTAGGTCCTATGACGACTCGTTCTGATATCTATATCGCTCGTCGAGGAAAATATCCATTCCGTTATGGTCTTGATGAGCCTTTTGAGGAAGTGGTTTATGTCAATGAACGGGATCCTAATGAGAAGGGGAATCCCGATGCATTGGTATTTGGGAAATTTATCGACCAATGGAATTTAAAGAAGCGTATCCTAAATTATATAAAGAGTATTTAGGCGAATAAGCTGTTTAAATAAGTAGTTTATTTATTATCTATTTGTATGTTATGAGTACAATTATTTTTGTGTGTTAAGGAGATAGTTATGAATAAGAAATTGTGGGCTCGTTGCTTGATGGCCGGTGTATTATCTATGAGTTTATTTGTTGTAGCTGGCTGTGGTGAGTCTAAAGAGGATAAACAGGCTAGATTTGAAAAGGCGCAACAAGAGGCGTTGGCACAGGATCGTTCCAATAATGTGGCTCTTACAGATAAAATATCTAAAGCAGATACTTGGAAAACTGCTATTAATAAGTTGAAAGAACGAGGCGAATTAAAAACTGCCCCAATTCAAGTCTCTGGGGACATGACTTTTGATCAAAAGGCCTTTAAGATTGACGTAGTAAAACCAGGGACCACTGAGTTGTTACGTTACCAATATGATCTTGAAAAGCAAACTTGGTCTGATGGCGCACCTGTTGACGTAGTTGGTCCAGGCAAGAACGATATTGCTCAGACATTCTACTCCATCGACAATCTAAATCCAGATATGATGGCAACTGTTATTGAAAGCTTCAAAAAAGAAGGTCAATCCAATCCTGAGTTGAAAGATACTTATACAGGTTTCATTACAAAAGCCGGTATGGGTTGGGGGCCGAAAAGCCAAAAATTCCTCTACTTTGTAAATCAAATTGACTCTGAGGGCGGCGGCTTGGAAAGCGACAAAATCATTGAAGCTACTTATGATGAAACTGGCAAGGCTATCAAGTTAAAGGTAAAACCTAAAGGTAGTAAAGAACGCAAAAATCTTATTAAATAAATATTGAATGTATGTTGCTTCGCTATGTATTGAAATGCTCTATTAACTAAGTTTGTTATTAATCTATATGGTAGAGATATTGTATAGGTCAAAATATTCTAGTAAAATTTAATGATTTTTTAGAATATTTTGGCTTTCAATACGAGTGTAATATGATATACTAAAAAAGAGCCGCTCACGGGTTGAGCGGCTTTTCTATGTGAATTTTACATACATGTTAGTATATATGATACATTTTTGGGGGAACTATGAACTGGAAACGCTTGGCTTTATGCGCACTGTTAGGGGATTACAATGCTTGGTACAGCGGCATGTGGTACAAAAAGTGGGGAACAACCACAAGGGAATACTGTAAAAGCAGAAACGGTAGCTATGCCTAACTTTTCTAACGCACCAATTGCTGATGAATACGCCATTTTTGATACAAATTATGGTCAATTCAAAGTTCGTTTGTTAGGCTCTAAAGCACCTATTACAGTGAAAAACTTTGATTACTTAGTGAAAAAAGGTTTCTATAACGGTGTTACATTCCACCGCGTTATCGAAGGCTTTATGATTCAAGGTGGGGATCCAGATGGTACAGGTGCTGGCGGTCCAGGGCTATACAATTCCTGATGAATTCTCTAATGACTTACATTTCAACAAAATGGGCGTTCTTGCCATGGCTAACCGTGGTCCGAACACTGGGGGTTCCCAATTCTTCATTACCTTAGGCCCTACAGATTGGCTAGATAATAAACACACTATCTTTGGTACTGTAGTACAAGGTATGGATGTAGTTGAAAAAATCGGCAAAGTAAAAACTGGCCGCAACGATAAGCCTGTAGAACCAGTAATCATTAATACCATTACATTGGAACCGATTACTGATGATGCGAAAAATGGCAAATAAGGAGGCTAAGTCTGAAGAACGACACTATGTGTATTTAGTGCGTTGTTCTGATGATTCCTTGTACTGTGGATGGACTACAGATCTTGAGCGCCGTATAGATGCGCACAATGGACATATTCCAGGTGGCGCCAAGTATACGAGGGGCCGTCGCCCTGTGACCTTGGTGTATGCTGAAAGCTTTCGCCATAAACATGAGGCCCAACGTAGAGAATATGCTATTAAACAGATGACAAAGACTAAGAAGTTGAGGCTCATTAAGGGTGCAAAATAGTCCTTAATTATGGTATAATATGATGATTGATTACTACCATGGAGGTTGAAAAATGAAGCGGGTTCTAGTGTCCGTAAAGAGTGTACAACGAGATATGGACGGCAAGGATACCGTAGTGGAACTGATTTCCCCAGGTACATCACATGAAAAAGGTAATGCTCAGTATGTGCGTTACGAAGAATCTAGTGTGACTGGCTTAGATGGGGTAAAGACGACCATTAAAATCCATGATGACTCTATTGTATTGCTCCGAACAGGGGCTGTGAATATGCGTCATCAATACGTCCGTGGTGAAGAGCGCGAGTCCGTGTATGAAACGCCGTATGGTGATTTACATATGGCCGTGAACACTCATGAATTAACAGTAGACTTTCACGAAGGCGTAGGTCATGTTCATTTGGGATATGACATTTCCGTCGAAGGTGAATGGCAATTTTATAATCAGTTAGATATAGACGTGCGGGAGGATACAGAGCATGGAAATGAAGGAAATCCTGAAATCGGGGATTGAACAGGCATTACAAGATACGATTAACAGCGGTGGTTTACCAGCTGGGGAATATCCAGAAATCGTTCTCGAAGTGCCACCTCAAAAAGAATTCGGTGATTTTTCTACAAATATCGCTATGCAATCCGCTCGTGTAGCTCGTCAAAACCCTCGTGCTATTGCAGAGGCTTTGATTAGCCATATGAATTTTGATTGGCTCGAACGTGCTGAGGTTGCTGGTGCAGGTTTCATCAACTTCTTCTTGAAATCTGATATGGTGTACGATACGCTGAAAGCCATTTTAAATGCTGGCGATCAGTATGGTGTTCAACCATTGCGTGCACGCGATACGATTCAAGTAGAGTACGTAAGTGCTAACCCAACAGGCCCGTTGCATGTAGGTCATGGTCGTGGTGCTGCGTATGGTAGTGCACTTGTAAACTTGTTGCGTGCAGCAGGTTACAATGTACAATCTGAGTACTATATCAATGATGCGGGTAACCAAATCGATAATATGGCTATCTCCATTGAGTACCGTTTCCAAGAGTTGCAAGGTGCTACATTAGTGTTCCCACCTAAGCGCAACGAAGACGGTTCCATGCCTGAATTCGATATTCCAGAAGGGGCTCTCGTGTTCCCTGAAAATGGCTACCGTGGTCCTGATATTATCGAGACTGCAAAAGCTATTGCTGAACGCGAAGGCTTTGATAAATTGAATGCTATGAACGAAGCAGATCGTATTGCCTTGTTCAAAGAGGAAGGTCTTAAAGAAAAACTAGCTCGCCTAGAGGAGACATTGAGAAACTTCCGCGTTACTTTTGATAATTGGTTCTCTGAGCGTACTGTTCACGAAACTGAGGAAATTCATCACTCTATAGAGGCGTTGAAGGTTCTTGGCAAAGTATACGAAAAAGACGGCGCTTTGTGGTTGAAATCCACTGACTATGGTGACGATAAAGACCGCGTTGTTATTCGTGATAATGGCGTTCCTACATACTTGGCGGCAGATATTGCATATCACCGCAGCAAATATGATCGTGGATTCAAAGAAATGATTGATATTTGGGGCGCTGACCATCATGGTTATGTGTGCCGTGTAAAAGCTGCTATGGCCGCTTTTGGTTATGACCCAGACCAATTAACTGTATTGTTATTACAAATGGTAGCATTGTTCCGCGATGGGGAACTCGTTAAATTATCTAAACGTAGCGGCGATAGCGTTACATTAGATGAGTTGATTGATGAAGTAGGCGTAGATGCATCTCGTTATTTCTTCTTGATGCGTTCCTTAGATAGCCAACTTGATTTCGATATTAACTTGGCGAAATCTCGTAGCAATGATAACCCAGTGTATTATATCCAATATGCTCATGCTCGTATTCACAGCATTTACAACCAAGTGCGTGAAGCTGGCATCGCATTTGGCGATTATAGTGAAACTGATTTCACAACGCTTACAAGCGAAATGGAATTAGAATTAATTAAGAAATTAGCTGAATATCCAGAAGAGGTAGTTCAATCTGCTGAACATCGTGCGCCTCATCGTATTGCTCGTTACTTATACGATTTAGCAAGCATGTTCCACTCCTTCTATCGTCAAGGTCGTATCATTGGCGTAGATCCAGCATTGCAACAAGCTCGTCTAGGATTAATCACAGCGATTGCCCTCGTACTTCGTCAAGGCTTGGGTATTTTAGGTATTTCCGCTCCGGAAAAAATGTAATAGGTGGGAGGCATCATGGCAACTAAGTATATTTTCGTAACTGGCGGCGTTGTTTCTTCTCTTGGTAAAGGGATTACAGCAGCATCCTTGGGTCGCTTGCTTAAAAACCGCGGTTTCAATGTAACGATTCAAAAATTTGACCCATACATTAATATTGACCCTGGTACGATGAGCCCTTACCAACATGGTGAAGTATTCGTAACAGATGACGGCGCTGAAACTGACCTTGATTTAGGCCATTATGAACGCTTCATCGATATTAACCTTAGTAAACGTTCTAATATTACAGCTGGTAAAGTGTACTGGTCTGTAATTAATAAAGAACGTAAAGGTGACTACTTGGGTAGCACTGTACAAGTAATTCCACATATTACAAATGAAATTAAACAAAATGTATACCGCGTAGGTAAAGAGGATAACGCTGATGTAGTTATCACTGAAATCGGCGGTACAGTAGGCGATATTGAAAGCTTGCCGTTCATGGAAGCTATTCGCCAAGTAAAAAAAGAAGTAGGTCGTAACGACGTACTGTACATTCACGTTACATTGGTACCATACATCAATGCAGCAGGCGAGTTGAAAACAAAACCTACACAACATAGCGTAAAAGAATTGCGCAGCATCGGTATTCAACCAGATATCTTGGTATGCCGCAGCGAAAAACACATTTCTGATGAAATGAAAGAAAAACTTGCTTTGTTCTGCGACGTAGAACCAGAAGCAGTTATTGAAAACAAAACTTGCAGCTCCATCTATGAAGTACCATTGATGATGCAAGACCAAGGTCTTGATGACATCGTTATCAAAAAATTAGGTCTTGAAGAACGCCCTTGCGATATGACTGCATGGAAAGAAATGGTTCACAAAATCTTGAACCCAAGTAAAGATATTACAGTGGCTATCGTTGGTAAATATGTAGCATTACATGATGCGTATTTATCCGTAGTTGAAGCTCTAGATCATGCTGGTATTGCTACGGGTACTAAAGTGAATATTCGTTGGATTGACTCCGAAGAACTTGATGATACATCTATAGATCCTAAAGAGGTATTTGATGGCGTTGAAGGTATCATCGTACCTGGTGGATTTGGTTCCCGTGGTGTAGAAGGTAAAATCCGCACAATCCAATACGCTCGTGAAAACAATATTCCATATCTTGGTCTATGCCTTGGCATGCAAACTGCAGTAATGGAATTTGCTCGTAATGTATGCGGTATGGAAGGTGCCACTTCTAGCGAATTCGATGAAAATGCTAAATATAAAGTGATCGATTTGATGAGTGACCAAGTTGATGTAGATAAAAAAGGCGGCACAATGCGCCTTGGTGTTTACCCATGTAAAGTAGAAGCGGGTACAAAAACTCGTGAAGTGTATGGGGAAGACCTTATCTATGAACGTCATCGTCACCGTTATGAGTTCAACAATGAATACCGTCAACAATTGACTGATGCTGGTCTTGTTATCTCTGGTACATCTCCAGATGGTCGTCTTGTGGAAAGTGTGGAAGTGAAAAATCATCCATTCTTCATCGGTACACAAGCGCATCCAGAACTTAAATCCCGTCCAAATAATGCACATCCATTATTCCGCGGTTTAGTAGATGCGATTTTAGAACTGAAAAAATAAAGTAAGCAATGGGATCTATTTTATCTATTATAGGTATCTTTATATTAGCTGCACTCAAATTAGAGCAGTTTGTATATGGTAAATCGGGCAAAAAACAATCTACAACGGGACATGTAGCACGGCGTGGGATTGCTACTATTGCAGGCTTAATTGCATTTGATCATTCTACTATTAGTAGTAAATCTGTTGTAGTACGTAAAAAGAAGAAAGATGCTCAGAAATGAGCATCTTTCTTCTTTTATTCATATCGAAAAAAATATTAGAAAAATATATCGATAAATTTAAAAAAATAACGCTTGCAATATTGAATGATATTTGTTATTATATAGACAAAGATAGATATACCGATGGTGCTAAGTGCACCAATACAAATATAATCATTACAATTTGAAACTCACACAAGGAGGACATAACATGTCTATTATTGGTAAACAACTTCCTGAATTTACACTTGATGCTTTCAAAAAACCTGAATTGGTAAAAGTAAGCACTGCAGACGTGTTGGGTAAATGGTCTGTATTCGTATTCTATCCAGCAGATTTCACATTCGTGTGCCCTACTGAATTGGAAGACGTACAAAACTCCTATGCAGAGTTGAAAGAATTGGGTTGCGAAGTTTACTCCGTATCTTGTGACTCCGAATTCGTTCACAAAGCATGGTCTGATACTTCTCCAACTATCAACAAAATCGAGTACTACATGTTAGCTGACAAAAAACATGAATTAGCTGATTTCTTCGATGTATTCCAAGAAGAATCCGCTATGGCTTACCGTGGTACTTTCGTAGTAGATCCAGAAGGCTTCGTACGTACAGCTGAAATCCATGATATGGGTATCGGTCGTTCCGCTGAAGAATTGGTTCGTAAAGTACAAGCTGCTCAATTCGTAGCTAAACATGGCGACCAAGTGTGCCCTGCACGTTGGAAACCAGGTAAAGACACTTTAAAACCAGGTCTTGATCTTGTAGGTAAAATCTAATTTAGAAACCTATACTTAAGTGCTAGAGTAATCTAGACAACTCCTCAAATGACAAGAACACGGGCGCGCATCGTTTTCCTGACGATACGGTAAGTCCCAATACCAGATGAACCCTCTCCAATTCATCATGGTAAACCTCATATAACAAACTACAAACTATACGCAAAAGGACTGGCCTTCGGGCTGGTCCTTTTGTGTTGTTTATATCCCTTTGCAAAAGTAGGAAATAAGTTCTTGCTTTTTTGTTATGAGTAGTCTATAATGAAATTAATTCCTAGTGACATACAAGGTTTTATAAAAATAGTATAACAAGTGCTTTATAACATGGGGTGTGTTAGCGCACTAACTTTTACAAAGAGAGGCAAGATATATGAGGATTTCCACAAAGGGTCGCTATGCATTGATGGTTCTCATCGATTTAGCAGAGCAAGGTCAAGATAAACCAGTGTCTTTGCGATCTGTGGCAGAGCGACAAGGCATTTCTGAAAAATACCTAGAAGGTATCGTAGCTCGTTTGGGTGCTGCAAACCTAGTGGATAGCATTCGTGGTAAATACGGCGGCTATCGATTGTCTAAAAGCCCTAAAGAGTACACAATTATTGAAATTTTGCTTGCTACAGAGGAATCTATGGCTATCATTTCCACCCTTGATGAAGGGGTGAGTACTGATACAGTAATCAACGAACGCACTGTTGGTTTCTGGGCAGGATTACAAAACTATATTCATGATTATTTAGAAAACGTAACTCTTCAAGATGTAATTGACGGAACTTACGCTAAACTTGATACAAAATATGATAATTGGGATGGTTCGATTTAATAAGGAGTAACTACTATGTCTAAAATTGCAAAATCTTTTGTTGAATTGATTGGTAAAACACCGCTATTAGCGGCTACACGTTTTGGTGCTAAATTTGGTGCAGACGCTAATATCTTCGCTAAATTGGAATACTTTAATCCAGGTGGTTCTGTTAAAGATCGTATTGCAGCAGCGATCATTCAAGCAGCTGTTGAGTCTGGTGAATTACAACCAGGTGGTACAATCGTAGAAGCTACATCTGGTAACACAGGTATTGGCTTATCTGCTGTTGGTGCAGCACTTGGCTATAAAGTAGTTATCGTAATGCCTGAAACAATGTCCATTGAACGCCGCAAATTGATGCTTGGCTATGGTGCTCAACTCGTATTGACTGATGGCTCTCTTGGTATGAAAGGTGCTATTGCAAAGGCTAAAGAAATCGTAACTAGCTACAGCTGGGTGCCATCGAAGCCGGTCAATTCGTAAACCAAGCTAACCCAGCAATTCACTATAAAACTACTGGTCCTGAAATCTGGCAAGATACAGATGGTGCAGTAGATATCTATGTAGCAGGTGTTGGTACAGGTGGTACTTTAACAGGTGCAGGTCGTTATTTAAAAGAACAAAACCCTGATATTAAAGTAGTAGCTGTGGAACCAACTGATTCCCCAGTATTGTCTAACGGCAAACCAGGCCCTCATAAAATCCAAGGCTTAGGCGCTGGCTTCATTCCTGATACTTTGGATACTAATATTTACGATGAAGTAATCCAAGTAACTAACGAAGATGCTTTCGCTACATCTCAAGCATTTGGTCATACAGAAGGCGTATTGGTAGGCATTTCCTCTGGTGCAGCTCTTTGGGCCGCTCAAGAATTGGCAAAACGCCCTGAAAATAAAGGTAAAAACATCGTAGTAATTCTTCCTGATACAGGCGAACGCTACTTGTCTACAGCTTTATTCCCTGAAGTGTAATAGAATATGATTGGTGAAAGCAGTGAATATGCTTTCCTAATATAGCAATGCCCCTCGTTTAGAGGGGTTTTTTCTTATTGCTTAACATATTAGGGTTTGATTTTAGGGATATTTAATTAGACATAAGGAAATAGACATAAGGAAAAAGGAGCTACTAGGTAGCTCCTTTCATGTTATGGTATGTATTTAATTGTAATTATCTACCGTTCTTAACGATATTGTCCATCCAGTTGAACAATTCATCTAGATCGTAGTCACCAGAATGGTTTACATCAAATGGTGTAGCCATATCTACTTTATACCCAAGGTTTTGAGCACGGGTACCAACGATCAATGGAATTGCTACAGATGTATTGCTATCAGCTGTACCGTAGCGGATGCGATAGAACTGTGCATTTGTCGCTGCTGGAGAACCGAGATAGTTCATTGGGTTCATCATAGTAACGACCTTAGCATTTTGTACATATGCCTCTGGATTAGAGGTTGTATCGTGTAAAGCTGCAGTAATTGTAAAGTGATTGTTATCTGTTGTACTTGTACCGAATAAGTTGTTCTCGCCAGAGTCATTAGAACGGGAATCGAATGCACCTGGTGCTTTAGAACGACTTACAAATTGGTTATAAGCTTCCCAGTTAATATCTTTGATTGTACCGGTTTTATTATCACGTACAAGATATGTATGTTTAGATAAATCAGTACCTTTTAGCTTGTGCCTTGTTAGCTGCTGCAACGATAAATTCTTTTCACATAGTTTTTTTGAAAGTACCGTTACCATTCTTATCTAATTTCAACACACGACCCTACAGAGTCATGTAATTGTAAGTTATTTACGTAATCAGGGAAAGTGTTCGCTTAAGTAGATTGGAGTAAGCCACATCATCAGCATTTCAAGTTCACACGTTGCATTGTGCGTTGTGGTGGAGCAGGTTACCACCTACATTAGCTTGAGGCAATTCACCTTGACCCATGGATACTTTGTTGAAAGGAGGTAATACCATTATAGCTCCATTCATAAGCCATATCTGCCGCATCAAGGTTAGTGATAGGGGCGTACGCAGAAACTGCGTATACATTCGTTGCCGCTGTAGCCGCACCTAATGCTTGTAAATATGGTTGGAAGTCAGAGCTGTTACCAGCAGCACCTTGTAACAAGGATACCGCACCGCCAGCACTTGTACCATTTGGTGATAATGCGGTTTGCATTACCTGGCATAGTGGAATCGTTTGCATGCAAGTATGCCGTAGCAGCTTGTAAGTCAACGATTACTGCTGGTGCTTTACCGATGAAGTTACCATCGGATGCTTTGTTTGTACGGCCACGAGTAGCTGGGGAGGCTACTACGTAACCACGGGATAATGCATATACAACACTGTTGGGTTTGCCATTTTCTACTTTTGGAGTCATAGCTTGGCTTGGCATGTAACCACCTACTGCATTTGGCATGAAGATAGGGGCTGTTTGTGTATTGTAACCATTTACAGTACCGTTGTTGAAGTATTCTTCTGGTACATAAATGTTCATGTACTGTTGATCGATATCGATAGGATTAGCCACGTAAGGGATATATTCGAAGGCGCGATATTTGATTTCCTTATTATCTACTGTTGTAGACATGGATTCGTAATTTTTCACGTCGAAGGCAAGGCTAATCTTTGAAGATGCATCGGCTTGCAATGGTGGCTCCATTGGTTGGGAAAGAATATCTTTCTCTTCTACTACAACAGATCCTTTAGTGGATGCCTCATTACGAGCATCTACATAGGATTGAGGCAATTTGCTTTCTTGAACATTAGCTTCGGCTTTAGCTTTTGCTTCAGCCTCAGCTTGAGCTTTAGCAGCGGCCTCAGCCTCAGCTTTAGCTTTTGCCTCAGCCTCAGCTTGTGCTTTAGCCTTAGCTTCTGCCTCGGCTTTAGCTTTTGCTTCAGCCTCAGCTTGCGCTTTAGCCTTAGCTTCTGCCTCGGCTTTAGCTTTTGCTTCAGCTTCAGCTTGAGCCTTAGCAGCAGCTTCCGCTTCTTCTTTTGCTAATTGCTCAGCAGCTAAACGTTCTTGTTCTTCTTTGATCGCAGTTTGTCTTGCAATTTCTGCTTGTTGGGCTGCGATACGTTCTTGTTCTGCTTTGATAGCAGCTTCACGTTCAGCTTTGGCTTGCTCAGCTGCGATACGCTCTTGTTCTGCTTTTAGAGCCGCTTGGCGTTGAGCTTCAGCTTGCTCAGCCGCGATACGTTCTTGTTCTGCTTTTAGAGCCGCTTGGCGTTCTGCCTCAGCTTTAGCGGCAGCTTCTGCACGTTGACGCGCAGCTTCTTCAGCAGCTAAACGTTCTTCCTCAGCTTGTTGAGCAAGGATACGTTCACGTTCCGCTTTTAAAGCTGCTTGGCGTTGAGCTTCAGCTTGTTCAGCAGCAATACGTTGTTGTTCTGCTTGTTGAGCTGCAATACGTTCTTGCTCCGCTTTTAAAGCTGCTTGGCGTTGAGCTTCAGCTTGCTCAGCAGCAATACGTTGTTGCTCTGCTTGTTGAGCTGCAATACGCTCTTGCTCCGCTTTTAAAGCCGCTTGGCGTTGCTCCTCAGCTTGTTCAGCAGCGATACGTTGTTGTTCTGCTTGTAGAGCTGCGATACGTTCTTGCTCCGCTTTTAAAGTCGCTTGGCGTTGAGCTTCAGCTTGCTCAGCCGCAAGACGTTGTTGCTCTGCTTGTTGAGCTGCAATACGCTCTTGCTCCGCTTTTAAAGCCGCTTGGCGCTGCGCTTCAGCTTGCTCAGCCGCAAGACGTTGTTGCTCTGCTTGTTGAGCTGCAATACGCTCTTGCTCCGCTTGTTGAGCCGCGATACGCTCTTGTTCAGCTCTTAACGCAGCTTGTTGCGCCGCACGTTGTTGCTCGGCTTGCATTGCCGCTTGGCGTTGAGCCTCGGCTTGTTGTTGAGCAATACGTTGTTGTTCCGCTTGCATTGCCGCTTGACGTTGAGCTTCGGCTTGCTGTTGGGCAATACGTTGGTGCTCAGCTTGCAACGCCATTTGACGTTGTTGTTCACCGAGAATTGCTGCTTGACGTTGAGCCTCGGCTTGTTTTTGGGCAGCCATTTGTTGATCAACTTGGACCACGCCACTTTGTTTAGCTGCTTCTTCTGCTTCTAATTGAGCGATTCTTTCACGTTCAGCACGTTGAATATCGCGGATAGTCAATTTTTGTTTAGCTACCACGGGTTTAGTAGTTGTTGTATTAGCAACTGTTAACGGGCATAGTAGATTGCTCTTGTACAACTACAGGCGTACGTTGTACTTGTGTAGTTTGAATTTGTTGCTTGCCATCCACTTGTTTTTGTACAGTTACAGGTTCTGTTTTCCGTTGTACATTCATCAAAGCTATGCATAGCCAATGTTGGTTCCATAACAGTGTTAGTTTGTTTATTAACAACGTATTGTGGTTGAGAAACCGCCATATGCTGCTGAGACAAAGCTTTTGCAGTATCTGTTACTGGTACTGGACGTACACGAGGAATCAAAGGTGTTACCTTTGGCGGCGCTTGCGTTGTTACAGTTTGTTGTCTAACTGTTTGCGCTTGCATCACCGGTTGTGTTTGCATTGGCACCGTTTGTTGTACCTGTGTAGGTCTTACGGGTACTTGTTGTTGAGTAACAACCGTTGTTTGTGTAATTGGTGGGGTAGGTTGGGTTACTACAGGTCGTACGACTGGGGCCCCTACATTTGTAGTGGCTTGAGTCGTTGATTCAGTGGTAGTATTCGAACCTACTAAATCATTCATGTTGAGGGTAGGGGCTGCGTGGGCAACACCACCCAACGCTGCTGCTGCAAAAAACGCGGCAGTGACCTTACGTTTCCTAGATGATTTCATGAATTACTCTCCGAACTAGAATTGAAAAAAATAATTTATAATTTTAAAATTTATTTATATTTATATAGTTTAACATAAATCGATATATTTGTACAATTTATGAAAGTTTAGCTAGATATTAAAATGAGCTAGTAATGAAAAAAAGTTACAAAATTATAAAATAAATTACCTTGAGTGTAATATTGAAAATTGAATTTAAATAATCGAAAAAGTGCTAGAAAACCTTTGTTTATGCATATCTATAACGCATTGGAAGATATCGAAATGATATTATTATTAATGAAAGTAAGGTGATATAATTGCTTACAATGAATAATTTAATAGTTTGAGAAATAACATACGAGAGGGGGATTATCATCAATATAGGAATTACTTTTTTCTGGGGAAAATCATATAACCATATTTGGTCTAACGGTGCCGGTCAGAATATGTACTTCTTGAAACAATGTTTAGAACAGATTGACGGCGTCAAATCTGTTTATTTTGTTTTCTGGGGTAATGACAAAGCGAATATATCAGATAACTTGCAATTAGATTTGATGGGCGTAGATGTCTTTCACACAGATGAAGTCGTAGATAAGACAGATATTCTAATCGAAGGTACATTGACCTTAGAGCCGCATATAGAAAAAGAGTATCGGAAACGAGGCGCTAAGATCGTTTCTTACCGAATGGGTAATGACTTTATCTCAGATATGGAAAAAATGGTCCACGATAAACCGGGGGCCCGTGCTTTCAACGGCACAAAATATGATGCTATATGGATGATTCCACAGCATATCAAAACGAATCGTTGTTATTTGGAAATTATGACAAAAGCCCCTGTTTATGAGGCGCCTCACTTATGGCATCCTATTTTCTTAGACAATAAGATTGAGTCTATGAAAGATAAGCACACCTTTGGATATGAACGAGAGCGTATTACAAAGGATGGTGCCCGTGTATCGGTGTTAGAGCCTAATATATCAGTTCTTAAAAATTGCATGATTCCTATCCTAATCGGTGAAGAAGCGTATCGTCATCATCCTGATCTAGTGAAACATATCTATCTATGCAATACATATGACAAAAAGGATGAAGATGCTATCTTTAACTATATTGGCTATACGAGTGCTGTAAAAGATACGGTTATGACCGTTGAGACACGTCATATTACACCAAACTTTTTAGCAGAATATACAGATGTAGTACTGTCCTTTCAGTGGGAAAATGCATTGAATTACGTGTACTATGAGGCGCTATATGGTAACTATCCATTAGTGCATAATTCGCCGATGCTGAAAGCTAAACACATCGGTTATTACTACGAAGAATTCGATGCGTATGATGGGGCACGTCAGCTGATCAATGCTATTAAGAGTTATGATGCTGATTTTGAAACACATGCAAAACGGAATAAAGAATTAATTGATTCTTTATCACCGATAAATAATGACAACATTAGAACATATCAAATGTTAATAGAAAAGTTAGGAGTAAGAGGTTAGTATGAATAAGATTTAAAGTTATTTGGAGCAAATCTAAACAATGTTACGTAGTTGTATCTGAAATGGCTAAAAATACTACAGGGAAAAAGAAAATTGTGGTGGCTAGTATTTTGGCATCTTTGATGATGCAATCTGTAGCAGTTATAGATGTTGAGGCAGCATCAGGATCATTTGCTTCCTCTTCTAAGAAAGGTAGTATTGCTATCAATGGTGTTAGTGCTGGCGGTGCAAATGCTTCTGAAGAAAATGCTATTGCCATTGGTCAATCCTCAACTGCGAATGGCCGAGGTGGTGTTGCTCTTGGTAATGATACATCCGCAACTTGGAATGCTTTTGCAGCAGGGTGGGATGCCAAGGCAACAGGAAAAGGCTCTATTGCCTTAGGACAATCAAAAGCTAGTAATGAAAATGCAATTGCTCTTGGTACTAATACAACATCTAATGGTACCGCAAGTATAGCCATTGGTGCTGGTAATACCGCTTCTGGTTGGGGGTCTTCCGCAATTGGTAAAAATGTACAAGTTACTAAAGAACGTTCTACAGCTCTTGGGTGGGACTTAACAGTAGATCAAGCTGCGGTAACTTTAGTAGGCTATAATTCCCAAGTACACGCAAACCAAGGTACAGGCCTTGGTTCTACAATTAATATTGAATCTGCTGCACAATATGGTACAGGTATTGGCTACCAAGTTGATGTAACAGGTAAAAATGCTGTAGCTATCGGCTCTAGTGGTGATTTAGGAACACATACAGCAGCTAGGGCAACTGATGCGGTTGCTGTGGGCACAGCTACCGTTGCTTCTGGTGAAGCTGCTACAGCAATTGGTAAAAAAGCTGCAGCAAGTAATGATAATTCTATTGCTCTTGGTACAAATGCAGCTGCTTCTGATTCTGCTGCTATAGCCATTGGCTATGATTCTAAAGCTGGTAACACAGGGACTGTAGCAATTGGTTATGGTGCTAATGTTACAGGTTATACATCTGTAGCAATTGGTAACTCTGCTACAGCAACAGGTGGTACTAGTGTTGTTATTGGTGATGGTGCCTCCTCTACTGTAGGTTTAGGTACTGCATTAGGTAGGGGTGCAAAAGCAAATCATGAAAATAGCGTTGCTTTAGGTGCACAATCTGAAACTGCTGCAGCTAATAGTACAAGTACAATGACTGTTGCCGGTAAAAGCTATACCTTAGCAGGTGGTACTGCAAATGGTACTGTTTCCATTGGCTCCACTAGTAAAAAACGTACAATTACAAATGTAGCAGCAGGTACTGTGTCTGCTACATCTACAGACGCAGTTAACGGATCTCAACTACATGCAGTAGTTCAAGCTGTTGAAAGTACGGCTACTGTAGCGTCTAGTGCGTTAACAAAGGCTACTGATGCAGAAACTAAAGCGACTGCAGCTGTTTCTACAGCTAACTCTACTGCTGCTGGATATAATGCAGCAAAAGCTGAAATCTCTTCTTCTTTATCTTCTGCAAAAGCGGCAGCTTCTTCCGCGGCTAGTTCTGCTACAAAGGCTGACTCTAGCGCTACGAAAGCTTTATCTTCTGCTACAGTAGCATCCACAAGTGCTACAGCTGCATCTAATAGTGCTAAGGCAGCAGATTCTTCTGCCACAAAAGCAGCAAATTCTGCAACAGCAGCATCTACAAGTGCTAAAGCAGCAGATAGCTCCGCTACAAAAGCGGCATCCTCTGCGACTGTAGCTGATTCCTCTGCAACTAAAGCAGCATCCAGTGCAACAGCAGCAGATAGCTCCGCTACAAAGGCAGCATCTTCTGCAACAAAAGCAGATTCTTCCGCAACTAAGGCAGAATCCTCCGCTACGAAAGCTGATCAAGCAGCGACTAAAGCCAATTCTTCTGCGACTAAGGCAGAATCCTCTGCAACAGTAGCAAGTACATCTGCATCTAATGCAAAAGTAAGCGAGGACAATGCAGCTGCAAATGCAACAAAAGCAGCTTCCTCTGCTACTAAATCTGAAAGCTCTGCAGCAAAAGCTGATTCTAGTGCCACAAAAGCCGACTCTTCTGCGACTAAGGCAGAATCCTCTGCAACGGCAGCAAGCACGTCTGCGTCTACTGCAAAAGTAAGTGAAGATAAAGCAGCATCCAGTGCAACAGCAGCAGATAGCTCTGCTACGAAAGCCGAGTCCTCTGCGACAGTAGCAAGCACATCTGCATCCAATGCAAAAGTAAGCGAAGACAACGCAGCATCTAGTGCTAAAAAAGCTGATCAAGCAGCTACAAAAGCAGATTCTTCCGCGACAAAAGCAGAATCCTCTGCTACAGCGGCAAGCACATCTGCGTCTAATGCAAAAGTAAGCGAAGATAATGCTGCTGCATCTGCTACAAAAGCGGACTCCAGTGCAACTAAAGCTGAAAGCTCTGCAACAAAGGCAGATTCCTCTGCTATAAAAGCTGAATCCTCTGCAACTGCGGCAAGCACATCTGCGTCTAATGCAAAAGTAAGCGAAGATAATGCTGCATCTAGCGCTACAGCAGCAGATAGTTCTGCAACAAAAGCAGACTCCTCCGCTACTAAGGCTGATTCTTCCGCAACAAAATCAGAATCCTCTGCAACAGCTGCAAGTACATCTGCATCTAATGCAAAAGTAAGCGAAGATAACGCAGCATCCAGTGCAACAGCAGCTGATAGCTCTGCAACAAAAGCAGACTCCTCCGCTACTAAGGCTGATTCTTCTGCAACAAAAGCTGAATCCTCTGCAACAGCAGCAAGCACATCTGCATCTAATGCAAAAGTAAGTGAAGACAATGCAGCATCTAGTGCGACAGCTGCAGATAGCTCTGCTACCAAAGCTGATAGCTCCGCAACAAAGGCAGATTCCTCTGCTACAAAAGCTGAATCCTCTGCAACAGCAGCAGATAGTTCTGCAACTAAAGCAGAATCTTCCGCTACAAAAGCTGAATCTTCTGCTACAAAAGCAGAATCTAGCGCAACAGCTGCAGACAGTTCTGCAACAAAAGCAGATTCCTCTGCTATAAAAGCTGAGTCCAGCGCAACAGCTGCAGATAGCTCTGCTACCAAAGCTGATAGCTCCGCAACAAAAGCAGATTCCTCTGCTACGAAAGCAGAATCTAGTGCAACAGCAGCTGATAGTTCCGCTACGAAAGCAGAATCCTCTGCAACGGCAGCAAGTACATCTGCGTCTAATGCAAAAGTAAGTGAAGACAATGCAGCATCCAGTGCAACAGCAGCTGATAGCTCCGCAACTAAAGCTGATTCTTCTGCAGCAAAATCTGAGTCTAGTGCAACGGCGGCTGACAGTTCTGCTACTAAAGCGGATTCCTCTGCTACAAAAGCAGATCAAGCAGCAACTAAAGCAGATTCTTCTGCTACAAAAGCTGAGTCCAGTGCAACAGCAGCAAGCACATCTGCATCCAATGCAAAAGTAAGCGAAGATAACGCAGCATCTAGTGCTACAAAAGCTGATCAAGCAGCTACAAAAGCTGATAGCTCCGCAACAAAGGCAGATTCCTCTGCTACAAAAGCTGAATCTTCTGCAACAGCAGCTGACAGCTCTGCAACAAAAGCAGATCAAGCAGCAACTAAAGCAGATTCTTCTGCAGCAAAATCTGAGTCTAGTGCAACGGCGGCTGACAGTTCTGCTACTAAAGCGGATTCCTCTGCTACAAAAGCTGAGTCTAGCGCAACGGCGGCAGATAGTTCTGCTACAGCAGCAAGCACATCTGCATCTAATGCAAAAGTAAGCGAAGACAACGCAGCATCTAGTGCGACAGCAGCTGATAGCTCTGCTACTAAAGCTGATAGCTCCGCAACAAAGGCAGATTCCTCTGCTACAAAAGCTGAGTCCAGTGCAACAGCAGCTGATAGTTCCGCAACTAAGGCAGACTCTTCCGCTACGAAAGCTGAATCTAGCGCAACAGCAGCGGATAGCTCTGCTACTAAAGCAGATTCTTCCGCTACAAAAGCAGAGTCTAGCGCAACAGCAGCAAGTACATCTGCTTCTAACGCTAAAGTAAGTGAAGATAATGCAGCATCTAGTGCAACAGCTGCAGACAGCTCTGCAACTAAGGCCGACTCTTCTGCTACAAAAGCAGAATCTTCCGCTACAAAAGCAGAGTCCAGTGCAACAGTAGCAAGCACATCTGCATCCAATGCAAAAGTAAGCGAAGATAACGCAGCATCTAGTGCAACAGCAGCAGATAGCTCTGCTACCAAAGCTGATAGCTCCGCAACAAAGGCAGATTCCTCTGCTACAAAAGCTGAGTCCAGTGCAACAGCAGCAAGCACATCTGCATCCAATGCAAAAGTAAGCGAAGATAACGCAGCATCCAGTGCGACAGCAGCTGATAGCTCTGCAACAAAAGCAGACTCTTCTGCTACGAAAGCAGAATCTAGCGCAACAGCAGCTGACAGTTCTGCAACTAAAGCAGATTCTTCCGCTACAAAAGCAGAATCCTCTGCAACGGCAGCTGACAGCTCTGCAACTAAGGCTGACTCTTCTGCTACAAAAGCAGAGTCTAGTGCAACAGCAGCAGATAGCTCCGCAACTAAGGCAGATTCCTCAGCTACGAAAGCTGAATCCTCTGCAACTAAAGCAGATTCTTCCGCTACAAAAGCTGAATCTTCTGCAACAGCGGCAGACAGCTCTGCATCTAAAGCCGACTCTTCCGCTACGAAAGCAGAGTCCAGTGCAGCTGCAGCAAGCACATCTGCATCCAATGCAAAAGTAAGTGAAGATAATGCAGCATCCAGTGCAACGGCATCAGACAGCTCTGCGACAAAAGCAGATCAAGCAGCAACTAAAGCAGATTCTTCCGCTACAAAAGCAGAATCCTCTGCAACGGCAGCAAGTACATCTGCGTCTAATGCAAAAGTAAGTGAAGACAATGCAGCATCTAGTGCAACGGCAGCTGATAGTTCTGCAACTAAAGCTAATTCTTCTGCTACAAAAGCTGAGTCCAGTGCAACAGCGGCAGACAGCTCTGCAACAAAAGCAGATTCTTCTTCTACGAAAGCTGAGTCCAGTGCAACAGCAGCAGATAGCTCTGCAACTAAAGCTGATTCTTCCGCTACAAAAGCAGATCAAGCAGCAACTAAAGCAGACTCCTCTGCAACAAAAGCAGAGTCCAGCGCAACAGCTGCAGATAGTTCTGCAACTAAAGCAGATTCTTCCGCTACGAAAGCAGAATCTAGCGCAACAGCAGCTGACAGTTCTGCAACTAAAGCAGATTCTTCTGCAACTAAAGCAGACTCTTCTGCTACAAAAGCTGACTCTTCTGCAACAGTAGCAGATAGTTCCGCAACTAAAGCAGATTCTTCAGCTACGAAAGCTGAATCCTCTGCAACAGCAGCTGATAGTTCTGCGACTAAAGCGGATTCCTCAGCTACAAAAGCTGAGTCCAGTGCAACAGCAGCAGATAGCTCCGCAACAAAAGCAGATTCCTCAGCTACGAAAGCAGAATCTAGTGCAACAGCAGCTGATAGTTCCGCAACAAAAGCAGATTCCTCCGCTACAAAAGCTGAGTCTAGTGCAACAGTGGCAGACAGCTCAGCAACTCAAGCAGACTCTTCAGCTACAAAAGCCGAGTCTAGCGCAACAGCAGCCGACAGTTCTGCTACTAAAGCTGAGTCTTCTGCGACTGCAGCGAATACTGCAGCTTCCACTGCAGCAGCAATCCAACAAAACATGGCTAATTCCGGTATCACACCAGGTACTACAAATGGTACAGGTGCGATGGCAATTGGTAAGGATTCTGTAGCTAATGGTACGAATGCAACTGCACTTGGTACAAACGCTAAAGTTACTGCAGATAATGGTACAGCTCTTGGTGCTAATACATCTGTCACTGCTAATAATGCAGTAGCTCTTGGTCAAGGTTCCGTGGCTGATCGTGCGAATACTGTGAGCGTTGGTTCTAAAGGTAACGAACGTGTAATTACTAACGTTGCTCCTGGTGAAGTTTCTGCTACATCTACTGACGCTGTAAACGGAAGCCAACTTTACAGTGCAACACAAGGCACTATGAACGAATTAGCATCTACTAAACACGTGTAGATCGTGTAGGTGCTATGGGCGCAGCTATGGCTTCCTTGAAACCTTACTATGTAGATGGTACTGAAAAAGGTCAAATCATGGCAGGTGTTGGCTTGTATCACGGTGAAAAAGCATTGGCTCTTGGCTATGGTTATGCACCAAACGATAAATTGTTCTTAAATGCTTCCGTAGGTATTGCGAAGGAAGAGCAAATGTATGGTATGGGCGCTACATGGCGTGTAGGTGCTGGTGAAAGCCTCGTTAAGAAAAATAACCAAGCAATGGAAGAACTTAAAGAGGAAAACCAAGAACTTCAAAATCGTGTAGATAAATTAGAAGCTCTTGTACAACAGCTTTTAGAGCAAAAATCTAAATAATATACATAGTTTTATCAGTTAAAATCTATAAATATGTAAATTTTATAGGTACGTAAAAGATATAAGCTATGATTAAAAACACCCTATGCCACTATTGGCATAGGGTGTTTTACATAAGAAAAGGACTAGAACATTTTGTTCTAGTCCTTTTGCTATATGTACTTATTTAGTATATGTACGTTTTTGTCATATGTACTAGTATTAAACTAGCTTTTACAATTATTTTTTTAAGCTTGGTTTTACAAGTGCCAAGATGAAGCAAGCCACAACGGAACCGATTGCGATGGATGCAAGGTATAGAAGTGGGTTACCGATTGTTGGTACTACGAAGATACCGCCGTGTGGAGCGCGTAGTGTACATTCGAAGAACATGGACAACGCACCAGCTGTACCAGCACCGATTATGCAAGCTGGCAATACGCGAACTGGATCAGCTGCTGCAAATGGGATAGCACCTTCTGTGATGAAGGAAAGACCCATAATATAGTTTGTAATACCAGATTTGCGTTCTGCTTCTGTGAAGCGGCTAGGGAAGAATGTAGTACAAAGAGCGATTGCCAACGGAGGAACCATACCACCTGCCATTACAGCAGCCATGATACCATATTCACCAGTAGCAAGTGCGCCAGTGCCGATAACGTAAGCTGCTTTGTTTACAGGACCACCCATATCAACGGACATCATAGCACCAAAGATGAGACCTAACAATACGTGGCTAGTAGTGCCCATGGATTGCAAGGAGTCCATTAACCAGTGATTAAGTGCAGATACAGGAGGGATTGATTACGAAGGTAATGGCAAGACCTATGAACAATACACCGAGTACAGGATAGAAGAGAACTGGTTTTGTACCTTCTAACGCTTGAGGTAAACCAGATACTAATTTTCTTAACTAATAATACTAAATAACCTGCTGCAAAGCCGGCGATCAATGCGCCAAGGAAACCAGAGCCACCTTGGTTAGCCAATAAGCCACCAACGAAACCAGCTACAAGACCTGGGCGGTCAGCAATACTCATAGCAATGTAACCAGCTAATACTGGCAACATGAAGCCAAAGGATGCACCACCGATTTGCATTAAGAACGCAGATAAAGGTGTACCAGAACCGAAGTTTTTAGGATTTCGCAGGATCGAATATATCGAATAGGAATGCAAGGGCAATCAAGATACCGCCACCAATAACGAATGGCAACATGTGGGATACACCGTTCATCAAGTGTTTGTAGATTTGACGACCTACGCTGTCAGATGCGCTAGCAGCGATTTCAGCAGCTTCACGGTCTGCTGCAGATGCTTGGTATACAGCTGCTGTGCCAGCCATGGCTTCTGTTAAAAGCTCTTCTGCTTTATTGATACCGTTCGCAACCTTAGTTTGAATCATAGGCTTGCCGTTGAAGCGTGCCATTTCTACTTGACGATCAGAAGCGACGATGATGCATTTAGCATGAGCGATTTCTTCTGCTGTAAGAGCATCTTTAACACCAGAAGCACCATTTTTCTCAACCTTTAAGGAAATGCCCATTTCTTTGGCTTTTCGTTCTAAAGATTCAGCAGCCATGTAGGTATGAGCAATACCAGTAGGGCAACCAGTTACAGCCAATACATCGTAGTGCGGGTTTATCTACAGAAATCTTAGGAGCCACTTTTTCGATAGCTTCCGTAGCTTTAGCTTCGATAGCATCGGTAATACTTGGAGTCTCTTGAGATTCTGGCTGTTTGATATATCCTTCAACGGATGGATCAAAGTTACCTTGCTCTTTAGCTGTTATGAGTTCCAAGAAACGTTCTACAGTAGGAGCAGCGATGAGGGCTTCTTTGAAATCAGGGTCGATAACCATCATAGCTAATTGGCTCAATACCTCTACATGAGTGTCAGCTGCGCCTTCTGGTGCAGCGATCATGAAGAATAAACGAGATGGTTGACCGTCGAGTGCCTCAAAGTCTACGCCGTGAGGCACAACCATAGCTGCTAGGCCTGCTTCTTTTACGCCTGCAGATTTAGCATGTGGTGTAGCGATGCCGTCACCAAGGCCGGTAGAGCCAGATTCTTCACGAGCAAAAACGGCTGCTAAGTACTCACCTTTGTCGATGAGGTTGCCACCTTTTTCCATTAACTCGCCTAAGGTATAAATAGCGTCAGCCTTTGTAACAGGGTCTGCATTTAGCAGGACGGATTGAGGTTTTAATAAATCAGTGATTTGCATATGTGTACTCCTTGATGCAAATAAAATGTAAAACTAGTTAACTCGTACTTGTGAAAGTAATGCTTCTACTTCTTGTAGTGTAGCGAGGTTTTCAGAGTAAGCAGAGGCCGAGCCACTGGAGATACCCCAGTAAAGTGCCTCTTGTAGATCCCCTGTCTTTTCAAAGCCTGTAATAAAGCCTGCTACCATGGAATCGCCAGCGCCTACAGAATTTACGAGCGTCCCCTTTGGTGCAGGGCTCGTATATACAGTGCCATCAGCTGCGACCAAGATAGCTCCATCACCAGCCATAGAGATAAGCACATGCTGTGCGCCTTTCTCTTGCAATGCTTTGGCAGCTTCTACGAGGTCCTCCTTTTGTAGAAAGGGGGCGTCCAAAGATTTCGCTAAGTTCATGATTGTTCGGCTTTAATCAAGAACGGTTTATATGGCAATACTCGTGTAAGTAAATCCTTTGTAGCATCTACGACGATGCGAATGTTTTTATGTTGCAAGCGCTCCATAATGAGCTCGTACATATCGCTTGGTAAGCTAGAAGGAATACTGCCTGCAAGGATTAGTGTATCCTTATCTGTCAATGCGTCGAGCTGTTTGTAGAGGGCTTCTAATTCGTCGTCCGAGATAATTGGTCCACGGCCGTTGATCTCTGTTTCCTCATCAGAGGCTTTCACCTTAACATTGATGCGGGTTAATCCTTCGCGGAGTCGAATGAAAATCTTCTTTTACGCCGAAAGCTATTGAGCTGCGTAACGATTTCTTCACCTGTAAAGCCGGCGATGAAACCGAGTGCCGTTGTATCCATGCCCAAGTTGTTAAGAACGATAGATACGTTGATACCCTTGCCGCCACCAAGAACGTATTCTTGAGTTGTACGATTAATGGTGCCCGTCTTGAGGTGATCTAGGCGCACGATATAATCGAGGGCTGGGTTAAAGGTAATAGTGTAAATCATACAAATTCCCCTTTTAAGATTAATTAATTAGCCTATGATTTGTTGATTTTGTAATTAGCCTATGATTGATTGATCTTGCTTCCGTAGTCGTAACCAGTACATGATTGGCACGAGATATAGGAAGAAGGCGAATGGTACATAGCCGGCTGTGCTAGTACCCATCATAACTACAGGTACATAAGCAGCGATGTTCCATGGTAGTAAGGCGGAATGACGATGCCGCTGTTTTCAAAGTCGAGCATCACATCTTCATCTTGAATACCCCGTTGAGCGTAGGTAATGCGCATAATAGAATGTGTCATCACAACCGCTATAGCTTGGCTACAACCTACAGCGCCAGTTAAGAGTGCGAGACCTACATTGGCAGCAAATACATCGCTCCGTGTTTTAGCTCGCTCTAATAGTTGTCTAACATCATTCCAGAAGCCAACCCCTTCGAGCATGCCAGAAATGGCAGTAGCCATAAAGATGGATAATGTAGGGATGAACATCGTTTGCAATCCACCGCCGTGAATGATATCTGCTAGCGGATTATAATGTGGTAGTTCAAGCCTGTTAAGGTATACCATCCCAATTCGGAAAGGGTAGCCCCTTGATTAGTATAAGCAAGAATGGCTGCGGCTAATGCGCTGAGGCCGATAGGCCATCGAATCGATACTTTCAAAGGCAATAGACCGATGACGATAATCACTGGAATCCATAAGATCCAATCGATGTTGAATACAAAGTGGATTGTATCGGGCAGCAAGCTATTAGTATAGTTGAGTGGGAACCACTGAGATAGTAATAGATAAAGCACTGTGGAAATCACAAGTGCTAGCAGACCATCCTTAAACATAATAGGGATATTGGTTGGTACCTTTGTATGTGTTAAAGCCGCTACGAGAGAGGCGCTAGATGATAAAGGACCATTGCGATCGCCAAAGTACGCACCTGCTATAATGGCGCCTGCTACGATATCCTCTGGGAATATTACCAGCCCTTGCCATCGTGATGAGCACGATACCCATGGTGCCTACAGTACCGAAAGCTGTACCTAATACCATGCTAACAATCGCTGTTAATAAGAAGGCACAAGCAATAAAGAGGGACGGATTAATCAAGTCGATGCCGGTGGCGATAATCATTGGGATGATGCCTGCTGCTTGCCACATAGCGATGAGCCAACCGATAAGCAAGAATATTTGCATTACCACAATCGAGGTTTTAGCACCTGTCCATGATAGGGTTAGCAGTTCTTTTGGTTGGTATCCTTTGCGATAGAATACATAGGCCATGATGCACCATACCACTATCAAGGCGTAACCAATAGCAATACCGTTAGCTACGGCGATGATAATGACGAGGATAGATATGAGTAAACCTATGAGCGACTCCGTATTTTTCGGCATTAGAGAACGGCCTTGTTGGTATTTTAGGAATGTATTTAATATGAGTTGTAACCACTTCATCTTAATCGATAGGAAGTTCTGTTTCGAAGACTTCCTCAGCAGGGCCAGTCATGAGCACCGTGCCATCCTCCAAGTATGAAATATGTAATATTCCTAAATAGAGCTCTACATCTACTTCGCGGCCTGTTAAGCCTTTTTCGAAGGACATAACGGCAGAGGCACAAGAGCCTGTACCACATGCTAATGTAGCACCTGCGCCGCGTTCCCAAGTACGCACTTTGATATGCTTGTCGTTTATTACTTCGATGTAGTTAACATTTGTATTGGATGGGAACGCATCGTGTTTTTCAAGGATAGGCCCTTGTGTTGTTACCGGTGCTTTTGTAATATCGTCGATGAACACCTCTGTGTGCGGCACACCGAGCAATACGGAGCTGACCGTTACGGTTTCGCCGTTTACGTCGAGGTCTACGTCGATAACCTTATCCATATCTACATTCATAGGAATGTCTTGAGATTTAAAGAATGGTTTGCCCATGTCTACTGTAACTTGTGTTACGATGCCATTTTCGATGGTCAAGGTAGGTTTCATTACACCTGCTAATGTTTCGATGGTGAAAGTCTCTTTCGTAGTTTCACCGTGTTCGTAAGCGTATTTGGCAAAGCAACGAATGGCGTTGCCGCACATTTCTGCTTCACTACCATCGGAGTTGATGATGCGCATGCGTACATCGCATGTTTCAGAAGGAACTAGAATGGCAAGACCGTCGGCGCCAATGCCTGTGCGGCGATCGCAAAGACGAATAGCGAGATCTGTGTAATCTTTCTCAGTTCCTTTTGGGTCAGCAAAGAGGATAAAATCATTGCCGAGACCATGCATTTTAGTTAATTTCATAAAGTCTCCTATCAACAAGTAAGACTTTCACCATGAAGCCCGTGAAAGTCCCAGATGTATATGTTTATATATTCTATATTATATCATAAATGATACTTGATTATGAGAAGAAATCTTATAAAATTATGGCGAAATAGACGAAAAATTTAACCTTCTTTTAGTGCCGAGCTAAATTGATTGATGCGTCAAAAACAACCCATGTGGGATGCCGCTTAAGGCTGATAGATGTTGTCTAATTACTTTATTGTTTGACGGAGAAATGATAAAATAAAGAGTAATGTAGTTTATCGTAATAGAAAGAGGAACACATATGCGAATTCAAGGGATTTCTGGATCTCGTGGCGTTGCAGTAGGCAATGTATATAGATATATTCAAGAGGAAATTGTCATTCCTGATTACACCGTGGCTGACGACAAGGTAGAAGAGGAGATTGGCAAGTTTGCAGCTGCTATGGCGGCTACTCTAAAACAATTAGATACGATTCGTCAAAAAGCGTTAGACGAAATGGGCCCAGAAGAGGCAGCCATTTTTGAGGCGCATATGCAAATCGCACAAGACCCATCCTTGTCTGATGGTATTAAATCCCTCGTTGAGTCTAGCCATACTAATGTCGTAGCGGCTACAGCCCAAACTATTGAAACCTTTGCGAATATCTTCCTCGGTATGGAAGATGCATATATGCGCGAACGCGGTGCGGATATTAAAGACATCGGTGATCGTTTGATGCGCAACATGTTAGGTATGAACCCTCGTGGTTTATCTCACATTTCTGGCGAAGTTATTTTGGTGGCTCAAGATTTGGCACCATCCGATACGGCTTCCCTCGATAAAAATGTTGTAAAAGGCATTGTAACAGCGGCCGGTGGTCCTACTTCTCATGCGGCTATCATGGCTCGCACCTTGGAAATCCCTGCTGTTATGGGCGTTGGTGACATTGAAAGTTTCGTAGATGGCGATAAAGCAGTGGTTCTTGGCACAGATGGTATCGTAGAAATGAATCCATCTGATGCGGATTGGGATGAATACACAAACCAAGCTGCGGCGTTCCAAGAGGAATTAAAACGCTTGCGCGAGTCTGCGAACTTAGAAGCTACAACGACTGATGGTCATCATGTAGAACTATTCGGCAATATCGGTAAAGCAAAAGATGCTAAAAATGCTCTTACTATGGGGGCTCAAGGTATCGGCTTGTACCGCACCGAGTTCCTTTATATGGAAAATGACGAATTGCCAGCAGAAGATGTACAATTTGAAGAATATAAAAAGGTTGCCCAAGATATGAAGGGCAAACCTGTTATCATCCGTACTATGGATATCGGTGGCGATAAGGAATTAAAATGCCTTGATTTGCCTAGCGAAATGAATCCATTCCTCGGCTATCGTGCTATCCGTATTTCCTTAAATCGTCCAGATATCTTCAAAGTGCAATTGCGTGCCTTGTTGCGCGCTAGTGCCTTTGGTGATATTCACATCATGTACCCTATGATTGCTTCTGTAGAAGAAGTAAAACAAGCGAATGTTATGCTTGATGAATGTAAGGAAGAACTTACAGCAGAAGGCAAAGAGTTCAATAAGGGTATTAAGGTTGGTATCATGATCGAAGTACCAGCGGCGGCTGTTATTTCTCCAATCTTAGCAAAATATGTGGACTTCTTCAGTATCGGTACAAACGATTTATGCCAATATACTTTGGCTGTAGACCGTATGAATGAAGCTATCGGTAGTCTCTATCAACCATTGCATCCAGGCGTGTTACGTCTTATCAAACATGTTATCGATGCTAGCCATGAACAAGACAAATTCACAGGCATGTGTGGTGAGCTTGCTAGTGATCCTGTGGCTACAATGATTCTCTTAGGTCTAGGCCTAGACGAATTCTCCATGACAGCATCTTCTATTCCACTTATCAAAAATATCTTGCGTTCCGTTTCTAAAGCAGAATGTGAAGAGGTGGCCAATAAAGCGCTTACTATGGACACGGCTGAAGAAATTACAGGGTATGCTAAATCCGTATTAATAGAAAAAGGCTTACTATAATTGGTAAAGCTTCATCATAATCATATGTAATATACTTGAATTGATACGCTTATAATTGATACAATATATCTATTAGAACGTAAGGGATAGGCTCTGCCTATCGAGATAGAAAGAGGTTACCATGAAAGAATTAACAGTAGAAATTACAAACGAATCTGGTTTACACGCTCGTCCTGCTACAGCTTTCACACAATTGGCTGCTAAATATGCTTCCAAAGTGACAATCGCTGCTAACGGCAAAACAGCTGATGCTAAATCCATCTTAACTGTATTGACTTTGGGCGCTACAAAAGGTACATCCGTTACTTTAACTGCTGACGGTGCTGACGAAGACGACGCACTCGCTGCATTGAGCGAATTCTTAACAACTAATCACGACTAATTTGTGAGGGAAATAAAAAGGACTCTACTACGGTAGAGTCTTTTTTTATGCAAAAAAAGAAGAGGCGATTTAGCCTCTTCTCTATTTTCCCATATTAGCAAAAGCGTTCTACAGCTTTTGTAAAGTCGCTAATAGTTTTGTCTACGTCGCCATGCTCGATACCATCACGTACGCAGTGGTTGATGTGACCTTCAAGAACTACTTGTCCTACCTTGTGTAGTGCAGACTTAGCTGCATTAATTTGGCTCAACACATCTTCGCAAGGAATGTCTTCTTCAATCATTCGATCAATAGCTTGCACTTGACCTAAGATTTTACGCAATCGGCGATGCAGATTTTCTGAATCCATACACTGTTTCATATTACTCCTCCAATGGGCATGTTTTTTATCATCTCATTAATTATACTCTATCTAAAGACTGTAATACAACTTAATAAGTAAACCTAATATGCATTAAATCTACATATATAGATTTATGATTAAATTGAACGTATAATTTTTAGGTAGGCTTTTACATACAGTATCTAAATTATCAAATATATTTTGCACGATGGGCATCCATTAAAAACCTAGTATGACTCATATCTTCTTCTTGATTGATGTGATACAATACTTTTAATACACATTGTGTTTGTATATGTATTAGGCGCTGTAGAACTATTGTTACATAATTATCTCTATATTATATGTGTTTAGCTACAGGCCTTTATGAAATAGGTGAAAGCAATGAAAGTGTTTCATTACCTTCGAAACTTACTGGTGTTTGTGGTAGTCATTATATTGGCTATGTTTATATACGACGGATACCATAGTTATCAAGGTTCAGATCGTGAAAGTAACGCTCATACAACTGTTGAAAAACGAATAGAGGAAAGTGAAGATACTCTCAGTCGTACGGACCGGATTATCCGCATATTTACCTTTAAGGAAAAGGTAGAAATAGCACTGAATCAACGTATTAAAAAAGATCACTGGGTTAAGGGTGACGTGATTCCTGAGTATACTAAAAATGCCCTTATTGCCATTGAGGACAAGCGATATTATAACCATGGCGCCATTGATGTGCTCGGCATTATACGTGCCTTTTATACGAATACTATCGCTGGTGAAACTGTCGAAGGTGGCAGTACCATTACACAACAACTCGTGAAAAATCTCTTCCTTTCATCGAAACGAATTATGAGTCGTAAGGTGGAAGAGGCTATTCTCGCTAGTGAAATGGAACATTATTACTCAAAAGAAGAAATCCTAACGATGTATTTGAATACTGTATATTATGGTCATAACTACTACGGGATCTATGAGGCATCCCATGGCTATTTTGGAACGAGCCCGAGTCGATTGACCTTGGCCCAAAGTGCACTCTCGCAGCATTACCTAATGCACCATCCTATTTGGATCCGTATACGAACTATAAAGGGGCAAAGGCGAGACAAAAACTCGTCCTAGAACAAATGGTAGACCAAGGCATGATTACACAAGCCGAGGCAGACTATGCATACCAACAAGAATTAGGGCTTGTAGAAGAGTAATGTAATATAAACTTGATATATAATTAAAGTATTTAATAATATATAACTAATACATACCTAAATAACATCCCCTAAATAAGCTATATTGTGTAGGCGAATACATAATATAGCTTATTTTATATTTGGATAGTTACGTTCCGAAATACATTACTAAATTGAATAAAAATAATACTTGCATTTATAATTATACAGGTGTATACTATTTTTTGTCAGAAGGAGAAGGTGACCGTTGGTATTAGATACAACCACGGTGCTTTCACAATGATCTGATATAATATTGATTATATGAGTCTAAATAGAGTGTAAGTTTTTTATGAGGTGTTATCATGGGTAAAGCAAATAAAGTAGTACTCGCATATTCTGGCGGTTTGGACACATCCGTTATTATTCCTTGGTTAAAAGAAAATTATGGTTCTGAAGTTATCGCCGTATGCGTAGACTTGGGCCAACCTGAGGATTATGATGCAGTTGAGAAAAAAGCGATCAAATCTGGAGCGTCTAAAGCGTACATCGTGGATGCTAAAGAAGAGTTCGTAAAAGACTATGTGTGGCCTACAGTAAAAGCGGGTGCCGTTTACGAAGGTAAATATTTATTAGGTACATCCTTCGCTAGACCTTTGATTGGTAAAATTCTCGTAGATATTGCTGAAAAAGAAGGTGCTGATGCTATCGCTCACGGTGCGACTGGTAAAGGTAATGACCAAGTTCGTTTTGAACTTGCCATCAAAGCGTTGGCTCCAAATATGAAAATCATCGCTCCTTGGAGAGAGTGGGATTTGAAATCTAGAACTGACTGCATGGAGTATGCTGCTAAGCACGACATTCCGGTAGTAGCGACTAAAAAACATCCGTACTCCATGGACCAAAACGTATGGCATTTGTCCCATGAAGGCGGCGATCTTGAAAACCCAGCAAATGCTCCTAAAGATAATGTGTACTTGGTAACACATACTCCTGAGCAAGCTCCAGATGAAGCTGGTTATGTAACTGTATCCTTCAAAGATGGCGTACCTGTAGCGGTAGATGGCCAAGAAGGCACCCCATTACAATTGTTAGAAAAACTCAACGAAATTGGCGCACACTATGGCGTAGGCGTTGTAGATATCGTTGAAAATAGATTGGTAGGTATGAAATCCCGTGGTGTTTACGAAAACCCAGGTGGTTCCATTATTATGTATACTCACAGAGAACTTGAATACCTTTGCCTAGACAGAGCTACATACCACTATAAAGAACTCATTGCTAACAAATATGCTGAACTCGTATACGATGGCATGTGGTTCGCACCATTGATGTATGCTTTGCAAGCGTTCGTTGATGAAACTCAAAAAACTGTAACTGGCGATGTAAAACTTAAATTGTACAAGGCAACATCATTTCTGCTGGTGCTACATCCCCATACTCCTTGTATAGCGAAGATTTTGTAACATTCGAAGAAGATGATGTATACAATCAAGCTGATGCGGCTGGTTTCATCAACTTGTTCGGTTTACCTCTTAAAATTAATGCATTGATGAAAGAAAAGGCAGGTAAATAATGGCTAAATTGTGGGGCGGGCGTTTCACAAAAGGCACTGATAAAGCGGTAGAGGATTTTACATCCTCTATCGCTTTTGATGCGCGGATGTACGCCGAAGATATTGCAGGCAGTAAAGCACATGCTACAATGCTGGCAAAACAAAATATTATCTCCGACGCAGATCGGGACGCTATTGTTGAGGGCTTAACAAAGATAAAAGGCCAAATCGATAAAGGGGAGTTCCCATTCTCCGTAGCTCTTGAAGATATTCATATGAATATTGAGAAACGCTTAACTGATGATATCGGCGAAGCAGGTGGCCGCTTACATACAGGCCGTAGCCGTAATGACCAATGCGCAGTAGATTTGCACATGTACGTGCGTAAAGCTGTTGTAGAAATGGGCGAGCTTATCGTAGATATGCAAAAAGCGCTCATCGAAACAGCTGAAAAATACAGTGATGTTATCATGCCTGGTTATACGCATTTACAACGGGCACAACCTGTATTATTTGGTCATCATATGATGGCGTACTTCTCTATGCTAGAACGCGACTTTGATCGTTTGTTGATGGTATTTAAGCATGCAGATATTATGCCACTTGGGGCCGGCGCATTAGCTGGTTCTACGTACGGTATTGATCAAACCTATACACAAAAGCTACTCGGCTTCTCTCGTATTTACGAAATAGTATGGATGCTGTATCCGATCGTGACTACGTGGTTGAGTTCTTATCCTTTGCATCTCTTGTGATGATGCATTTGAGCCGTCTTAGTGAAGAATTGATTTTGTGGTCTACCAATGAGTTTAATTTTATTGAACTTGATGATGCTCATTGCACAGGCTCTAGCATTATGCCACAAAAGAAAAATCCTGACGTATGTGAACTCGTTCGTGGTAAAACTGGTCGCACCTATGGTCACTTACTGGGTCTTTTAACTACCTTAAAAGGCTTGCCACTTACCTACAATAAAGATATGCAAGAGGATAAAGAGGGTATTTTTGATGCTATCGATACAGTACACTTTGCCTTGTCCATCAATGCGGCAATGATTCGCGGTATGAAGGTCAATGGGGCGCATATGAAAGCTGTCCTCGATGATGACTTCTCTAATGCTACGGACATGGCAGATTACCTTGCGAAAAAAGGCGTTCCATTCCGTGAAGCTCACGAAATCGTAGGTAATGCTGTACATCATTGTATTGAAAAAGGTTGCGTATTGCTTGATTTATCCGTTGAGGATTTCAAAGCTATCTCACATCATTTTGATGCAGATATCCTTGATGCTATCTCCATCGAAGCTTGCGTAGCAGGTCGTAACAACTACTCTGGTACCGCTCCAGAATGTGTTGAAAGACAACGTAACAATGGTAAAGCCCTTATCTCCGAAGAAGAAAAACAAATTGCTCAGTGGAAAGCAATTGTTGAATCTGTGCAAGCATAATTGCTTTAGTAAGATTAATGTTTTGATTTAGGGCTACATCCTGTACAAGAGTAACATTCAAAGTAATAGTTACTTTGTGACATTGAAAATTTAAGATCGATATACATATAAGTCTGTTTTAGAAGCTCTATATAGAGCTCAAAGCTCATGTGTATATCGATTTTTTTCGTTTAAAAGTCAGATAATACCTATAAAAAGGCGTTTCTAATTGATAATGTACTATTAAAAAAGTATAAACTTGTGTACGCTTACAGTGGACTACGAGAAAATAATAGTCTTGTACTAGGACACTATAACCGTGATAGATAGGAAAAATTACATATATACACAGAATAAAATAGGGTAAAAATATACACTGTCATTGTTAAAATGAGTTCTGTTCGTTTTAGATGATAAATTACCTATTATTTATTCAATTCGTGTAATATGGCTTGTCCGCCAATAAAGTACTTTCATTTTGGTTTCATAGGTGTTATTATGTAATTCGTAATAAGAATAACAACGGTAAATCCACATTCAAGCCCATCACAGCACGAACTGGATTTACTTAGCGGTATATTATATTTAAGTGAATTATGGACGAGAAAAAATTCACCTTATGAAAGGGGATTGATACATGAAAACGACCGCTAAAAAAATGTCTGTATTCCAGCTAACCACAATGGTAGCAGCCAATATGCTAGGAGCTGGGATCATTATGTTACCAACTAATTTGGCTCAAGTTGGTACTATTTCAGTTTTATCTTGGCTCGTGACAGCTGTGGGTGCGCTTTTACTAGCGTATATTTTTGCTCAAGCGGGTATGTTCTCCCAAAATAAAGGGGGCATGGGCGGTTATGCAGAACACCGCTTCGGTAAAACTGGACATTTTATGGCGAGCTATGCTTACAGCATATCTCTCATCATTGCTAATATCGCCATCGCGGTTTCTGCCGTAGGTTATGGCGCAGCTTTCTTTGGTGTTGACCTTAATGCTACACAAACAAGCCAAGTAACAATTGTGCTCTTGTGGTTTGCAGCGATTTTGAACTTCCGAGGCAATCGCTTCACAGGTCGACTCAGCAACATGACTATTTGGGCTCTATTGTTCCGGTTCTTTTAATCGGTACAATCGGCTGGTATTGGTTTGATCCGTCTATCTATTGGGCGGCATGGAACCCAAATGATCTTCCGCTTTATGATGCGGTAAAACAATCTATTTCCCTAACATTATGGGGCTTCCTAGGGTTTGAGTCCGCAGCGGCTAATGCTGATGCTGTTGAGAATCCAAAGAAAAACGTACCTATTGCAACTGTAGCAGGTACATTAGCAGTGGCGGTGGTTTACATCTTGTCCACAAACGTTATGGCCGGTATCGTTCCTAACATTGACTTATTAAATTCTAACGCACCATTCGGTTTGACATTCGTATACATGTTCAATGATACAATTGCAAACATCGTTATGGCTGCTATGGTTATTTCTTGCTTTGGCGCTTTACTTTGCTGGCAATTCACATTGTCTCGCGTATTCAAAAGCGCAGCGGAACACGGTTACTTCCCCTAAAGTATTCGCTCGTGTAAATAGCAAAGACGCTCCTGTTCGTGGCGTATTCATTTTACTCGCTGTTGAAACATTACTTACTTTGTTCACTGCAAGCGACTCCTTGCGTGAGCAATTTGAAATCTTAGTAAACTTAGCGGTTGTAACTAACGTAGTACCGTATGTATTGTGCATCTTGGCAGTACCTACAATGATGCGTATGGCTGGCGTAGCTGAAAGCCGCATTAAACGTTCCAACTACGTGTTCGGCGCAGGCGTTATCTACTGTTTATATGCAATCTACGCATGTGGCTTTGATGCTATGGTAGGTAGTGCAGTAGCGGTAAGCATCGGTTTTGTGATCTATGTTTTGCGTAAAGCGTGGGATACACGCAGAGCGCACCGCTTACAACAAAGTATCGATTAACTGAATATCTCTCGTCTTATAAGAGGCTGTTACTTAGTAACAGCCTCTTTTTGGTATATTAATCAAACTTATTAATTATGGTTTTATTAATTATAAATAATTGATAGTTGCTAAAGTGATTAAAAAGTTTTTTTCGGTATGTATAAAAAAATTTCATGAGAAAAATTACCATTATAATAATAATTAATATATATACAGTTGCATACAGTTAATACGGTAAAAAAAGTCACATATATAAAGTGATTTGTATAGGTTTATACATAAATAGAGACTTAATCAGTAATCGATAATTTTTTTATTAGTATAAAAAAATTATATTGAAAAATCTACGATGTACATATACCCATAAGGGGTATGCGTATTGTAAATAGGATATTAATATAGTATATTTATAATCGATAAAAATGAATGAACTAATGAGTGTCGGTATTCACCGAGCGTAAAAGAGGAAAATGGGTGTAAATCTCATACTATGCAAATAGCTGTAATGAGGAGCAAGGTTTCATTATAGGGTCACTGGGAAACTGGGAAGGCCGAAATGTTGCGATGAATCATGAGTCAGAAAGCCTGCTCTAAATGCATGGTAGCATATACTGTGCTTAATTTAGGTTAGTCAGGCGACTAACCTTTTTGAGTTTCTCAGGTGACTTATTTTCCTTTGTTTTGGCGTATTACTGCTGCGTTAAGCAGAGGGTAACATTAGTTGTTCGTTTGATTTGTTGTTAGTGTTTAGAGAGTTTAGGAGGCGCCTATGGGCAAACGCTTTGTCAAACAGTTGGGGCAATTTATTGTAACCTTGTTTGGCATCACATTTTTAACATTTTGTCTCACCTATTTAGCACCAGGCGATCCAGTAACGATGCTACTAGAAACGGCAGACACTATCGTGTCTCAGGAGCTCATCGATGAGACTCGGGCTCAGCTTGGGTTAGATAAACCGTTTATAGTGCAATATGCAAACTGGGTTGTGAATGCTGCACAAGGTGATTTAGGGATGAGTTACTCTGCTAAAAAGCCAGTAGTAGATCGTATGTTGGAGGCTTTACCAGGGACAGTAATGTTAGCAGGTACTGCTTTAGTATTTACTCTGCTTTATGCATTGCCAGCAGGGATTATAAGCGCCTTAAATCGTAATAAATGGGTAGACTATGTGTTGAGATCTTTATCCTTTGTAGGCGTATCTATGCCATCATTTTGGTTAGGTCTTGTACTTATTTATATCTTCGGTCTTAAACTAGGTCTTGTACCAATTGCTACATCTCGTATAACGCCAATAGGTGTAATTTTGCCAGCTGCTACATTAGCTGTCGTAATTGGTTCTAAGTATATGCGCCAAGTTCGTCTCGTTATCCTTGAAGAAATGGAAAAGGATTACGTTATCGGTGCTCGTGCTCGTGGTGTCAGTGAGATGAAGATTTTATTCGGTCATATTTGCCAAATGCCGTCTTGCCGCTCATTACTATTCTTGGTGTTGTTATGGGCTGGCTATTAGGCGGTGTAGCAGTTGTAGAAATGGTATTCTCTTGGCCTGGACTAGGGAACATGGCAGTTTACGCTATTACCATGCGCGACTATCCATTGATCGAAGGCTTTGTATTGTGGGTTGCATTAGCATATATGTGCATCAATGCATTAATCGATGCATCATATATTCTTCTAGATCCTAGATTGAAAAGGGAGAGAGCATAATGGCAGAATTTATTCAAAAACATAAATTGTTCTCTTTCTATAGTATCTTAATGATTCTTGTGGTACTCATTGCTATCTTTGCGCCTTGGCTTGCACCTGGCGATGCTTTCCTCAAATCTGAGTCAAGCATTACAAGCGCCAAGTAGTCAACATTGGTTTGGTACAGATAAACTAGGCCGTGATGTATTGTCTCGCATCATTTATGGTACACAATTATCCTTGTTCATGGGTGTTACCATTGTTGTCATTATGGTTAGCGTAGGCACTATCATTGGTGCAGCAGCAGGCTATTTTGGCGGTAAAGTTGAAATGGTACTCATGCGTATCACTGACATTATGCTATCCTTCCCTGGTATCGTATTGGCAATTGCCATAGCGGGTATTTTGGGTGGTAGTATCGTGAATACGATTTTAGCCTTATCTGTTGTTGGTTGGGCAAAATATGCTCGTATTGTACGTTCTATGACACTTAAGGTGCGTGGTGAGGAGTATGTAACGGCAGCTGTCATGATGGGTGCTAATACATCTACAATTCTTAGACGTCATATTATTCCTAATATCATGCCTCTCGTTATTACCACAGGGGCTTTAGATATTGGGGCCATCATGATTGAAGTAGCAGGTCTATCCTTCCTAGGTTTTGGTGCTCAGCCGCCAACACCAGAATGGGGCCTTATGCTCAATGAAGGTCGTCAGTACTTGCAGACGAGTCCTTGGCTCATGGCATTCCCTGGTATATCTATCCTTATCGTAGTAGCAATCTTTAACCTTTGGTCTGACTCTTTACGTGACGTAGTGGATCCGAAGAACCAAGGGTAATCTATGAGATGTATTCATTTTCTAGAACTGTCTTTTATGAAAGTGTCTAGGTGGATAGATTATAATGTATGTTTTTTCCATCGCTGATTATGTAGGATTGTCATAGTCATGATGTTAAATGTTTTTATGTTTTGTATGTAGTGGTACAAGGAGATTTTACATGAAAAAATCTTGGAAAAAAGCCCTCTTAGCAGGTCTTAGCATTGTAATGATGGGTTCCTTCATCGCAGGTTGTGGCTCCGATAACAACGGCTCTGCAAATAAAGACGTATTGAAAGTAGGCGTAACTAACTTCGCTTCTACTTTAGAACCTACGGAAAACTTCTTCGCTTGGGTTGTAATGCGCTATGGTGTAGGCGAAACATTGGCTAAATTCGACGAGCAAATGAAACCGCAACCTTGGATCGCATCCAAATGGGAAGTATCCCCAGACCATAAAACGTGGACTTTCACAATTAACGATAAAGTAACATTCTCTAATGGTAAAAAAGTTGATGCAGCTGCTGTAAAAGCATCTATTGAACGTGCATTTGAAAAGTCTAACCGTGCGAAAACATTCTTCGAATATGACTCCATTGAAGCTAATGGTCAACAATTAGTTATTCATACAACAAAAGAATATCCTAATATGCCAGGTCTTTTGAGCGGATCCACTGTTCCTCATCGTTGACGTACAATCTGAAAAAGATGGTCGTAACTTCGCTAAAGAAGGCCCTATCGGTACAGGCCCATATGTAGTTAAATCCTTCACTAAAGAACGTGCTGAAATGGCAGCGAACGAAAAATACTGGGATGGTGCAGTACCATTCAAAACTGTTGAGATTCCTTCCATCGATGATCCTAATACGCGTGCATTGAGCTTGCAATCTGGCGACGTAGATATGGCCGTTAACATCGGTCCTGGTGAAATTGGTTTATTCCAAGGCAACAATAAATTTAAAGTAGATGAAATTGCATCTCTTCGTGTAGTGTTGGCTCGTATTAACCAAAAAGGTATTCTTGGTGACGACAAGGTTCGCGCTGCTGTTATTTCTGCAGCAGACCGTAAGAGCTATGCCGATGTATTGTTAAAAGGTACATTTATTCCTGGTTCTGCTCCAATTCCGCCATCCATGGACTACGGTTTCAAGGACTTGAAAGATCCTAATGCGTATAATCCTGAACGCTCTAAACAATTGTTAGCTGAAGATGGTTGGAAAGATACTGATGGTGACGGCATCCTAGATAAAGATGGTAAACCATTAACATTTGACTTCGTAGTATATAACTCTCGTGCAGAATTGCCACTTTATGCAGAAGCAGTACAAGCTGACCTCAAAAAAGTGGGCATCGACATGAAAATCAAAACAGTTGACTATAACTTGATTGATAAAATGGGTCAAGATGGCGACTATGATATGCTTATCTCCAACATCGTAACTGCTAATACAGGCGATCCAATCTGGTTCTTAGCTAACTACTGGCATACTAATGTGGATGGTTCCAACCCTCAAAACGGTTCTGGTTACTCCAACCCACAAGTTGACCAATTACTCGACGCAGCTGAAACTGAATTCGATCCTGCAAAACGTCGTGAATATGCAATTCAAATTCAACAAATATTGATGAATGATGGTGCTGCATTGTTCTTAGGTTACCCTAAAACTAATATCGTTACTGGTTCTTACTTGAAAGGTGCAGTAATGTACCCAAGTGACTACTACTGGATTACTAACAAAATTACAAAATAGTAAGGAGCTATAATGGCAGAAAACATACTAACTGTAGAAAACCTTAACATCGCGTACCAAGGTGTGCCTGCTGTTATGGATGTGAATTTTACCTTGGAACGCGGCAAGGTGTTAACCATCGTAGGAGAGTCTGGATCCGGTAAAACTACCGTGATTCGGGCCCTCATGGGTTTACTACCTGTAGGTGGTGAAGTTACAGAGGGTTCCATGATTTTTAATGGTCATGACCTTCGCAACTTGTCTAAATCTGAATGGAGATCTTTGCGCGGCAAAGATATGGCCATGATTTTCCAAGATAGTGGTAGTGCATTAGATCCAATCGTACGTATCGGTAAGCAGTTCAGAGAATTATTTAAGTCTCATATTGAAATCTCTAATGAAGAATGTGATCGTCGTGCTATTGAATTGCTAGAATCTGTATCTCTACCAAATGGGGCTGACATGCTTCGTCGTTACCCTCATGAGTTATCTGGTGGTCAACGCCAACGCGTAGGTATTGCTATGGCTTTGGCATTAGATCCAGTTTTACTAATTGGTGATGAACCAACTTCTGCGTTAGACGTTACGACACAATCGCAAGTGGTAATGCAAATGCTTGAATTATCTAAACAGCATAATTCTGCTATTGTTATGGTAACTCATAACCTTGGTGTAGCAGCCTATATGTCTGACTATATCGTCGTTATGAAAAAAGGCCGTGTAGTCGATGCGGGTACACCACAAGATATTTTGGAAAATCCATCTAATGAATATACGAAACAATTAAAAAATGCGGTACCAACATTGGGAGGAGGTCGTTACATTGACTAACTACGCTGTAGAATTAAAAAATGTATATAAACGATTCCCGCTTCCTACTGGTGGTGAGCTCGAAGCATGTAAGGATATCAATATTACCTTAGAAAAAGGTCAGTCCCTAGGGATTGTAGGGGAATCTGGCTCTGGTAAAACAACATTGGTTCGTATGATCATGAAGATGCTGCCTATTACGGAAGGCGAGATTTACGTAGATGGCGTAGAGATTCAGCATATGAACTCTGAGCAAACAAAAGAATACCGCAAGAAAATTCAAATGGTATTCCAAGATCCATCGGCAGCGTTTAATCCGCGTATGAAGGTAAAGGATATCATCCTTGAGCCACTATACAACTTTGGCCTTCTAGAAAAAGGAAAAGAAGAGCAAATTGCTGGTGATTATCTTGAAATGGTAGATTTACCTCGCGAGTTTATGCATCGCTACCCTCATGAAATGTCTGGTGGTCAACGTCAACGTGTGGCCATTGCCCGTGCTATCGTGTTAGAGCCTGAAATTCTCGTATTAGACGAGGCTACTAGTGCTCTAGACGTATCCGTACAAGACTCCATTGCCCTATTTATTAGCGCGTTTACAAAAAAAGAAAAATTTAACATACCTATTTATCGCTCATGATATTGCGTTTTATTCGTACTATGTGCCATAAGGTGGTCGTAATGTACAAAGGTGCTATTGTTGAAGAGCTAGATGCATTCCATTTAGCTGATGCAAAGCATCCGTATACAAAGGTTCTATTGAGCTCCATCTTTGAAATTGGCCAAGATCATAAGCCACTTACACTGGAAGAGGCTGCATTAGAAGCATAGTATAAGAAATACATTTAAGCGTATATAGATTTTAAAAAAATTAAAATTTGAGTGTATAGATTTAAAATATAGAATTTTTAAATCCTGTAGGTACATTACAATAGCAGTTAGCTTGTAAGCTAACTGCTATTTTTTTATGAAATATAGATATAAGCGTTCTAAAAATAGATATATCGAAATCTTTCGTAAATATTTATTGTATTAACACCGAATATATAGTATAGTTGACTATATGAAATATACCCCTATGGGTATAATTAAAATATGCTCATATGAAATGATATACATATACATATACATATAGAGAAAGGTTAGGTGTGTGAATGAAAGGATTACGTAAGGCGTTACTGATTGGTATGATGCTTGGTGTTACGGTCCTTGGTACTGTAGGCTGCCTGAATCAATCATCCGATTCATCTAATGATGTATTAAAGGTAGGGGCGATTAGCTTTGCAGGTACATTAGAACCAACAGAAAACTATTTTAGCTGGGCTGTTGTACGATATGGTGTAGGGGAAACACTAATAAAATTTGATGATCACATGAACGCTAAACCCTGGTTAGCATCCTCTTGGAAACAAAGTGATGATAAGCTGACTTGGACTTTCACCATCAACGATAAAGTAAAATTCTCAAATGGTAAAAGTTTGACAGCAGAGGCTGTAAAAGCATCTCTAGAAAGAACCTTTGCGAAGAGTAAACGAGCAAAAACGTTCTTTAACTATACAGAAATCACCGCTAAGGGGCAGGAGCTTACGATTAAGACTGACAAGGAATACTATAACTTGCCAAACTTGCTTGGAGATCCATTGTTCCTAATTATGGATGTCACCGCAGAGTCTGATGGTCGTGATATTGCTAAGGAAGGTCCTATCGGTACGGGTCCATATGTAGTATCCTCTTTCACAAAAGAGCGTGCAGAACTCAAACGTAACGATAATTACTGGGATGGCAAGGTAGGCTTTGCTAAGGTTGAAATTCCATCTATTAACGATGCCAACACACGTGCCTTGGCATTACAAGCGGGCGATGTAGATATGGCCGTTAGCATTGGTCCTGGCGAATACGGTATATTCCAAAATGATAAGAACTTTACTATCTATGAAGTAGCTTCCTTGCGTGATGTATTTGTTCGTATGGGGCAAAAAGGTAAGCTTCAAAATCCTGATTTGCGTGCGGCCCTTATTGCTGCAGCAGACCGCGAGTCTTATGCGAGAATCTCATGAAGGATACATTTGTAGCAGGTAAGGCTCCATTGCCACCATCCATTGATTATGGCTTTGACCAATTGCGCGATCCTAATAAATACAATGTAGACCGTGCTAAAGAATTACTTAAACGTGCAGGCTATGAAGATACGAATGGCGACGGCATTGTAGATAAAGATGGTGAAAATCTAGTACTTGATTTCTATGCTTATACATCTCGTCCTGAATTGCCATTATATGCAGAAGCATTACAAGCAGACTACAAAAAAATCGGTGTAGATTTACAAATTAAAATCGTAGACTATGCTGTGATTGACACCTTATCTCAATCTGGCGATTATGACATGATTATCTCTAGTGTAGTAACTGCTAATACAGGTCAACCAGTATGGTTCTTGAAACAATATTGGGGGACAGGTGTTGAAACTAATGGCTCAGGCTTCTCCGATCCACGTTTTGATGAATTGTTAGCCCTTGGTGAAAGCGCTAACGATCCTGTGGCACGCCGTAATGCTGTTATCAACGCACAACAACTCATGCTAGATAACGCTGTAGCATTATTCTTAGGCTATCCTAAAACCAATATCGTAGGTAATAAGAAGATTGATGGTATTAAGATGACACCGTCTGAATACTACATCATTACAAAAGACCTTAAACTTAAATAGACATAAAAACTGCACCTCTAAAAATTGTGTCCAATTTTTGGGGTGCAGTTCACTTTTTGTATATCTTTATTTTTTATTTTTCTCTGTTACATCTAAGTCTGCCATATTTATGGCATTGGCTTTGCTAATCATCTTATTATACTTAATAAATAATTGCGTATAGGCTTCACCATAAGATGAGTTAATAATAATATAGTTGCGGGCTTCTGCAACAAATTCTTTTACAGCATCTTGATACTCTCTCACAGCATTTTGTGTTTCTGAAGTAGTACCAGGTTGTAATTTGTTAATGCGTTGTGAAATTTGCTGTAAGTTAGCTTCAACCTTTTGCGTATCCGTATTTCCATCTGGATCAATAAGGTCGATAGTTTGAGCTGTCATGAGGTTTAATTCAATAAAATTAACCGCATTTTCGCGTTTTTCGCCTTGATACTCGTTCATACGCTCAGTGTAGAGTTCATTGTTACGATTATCTAAAGCTAAATCTAATGCATTATACGTAGCATAGAATTGTTCAGCTAATGGTACATATTGTGCAGCTAGTTCATCGCTGCCTTTAAAATTATCTTTTTCAAATCGACGTTCTACATAGTAAGCTTGCAACTGATCTGCAATCGGAATAATTTGATCAAGTACGGCGAGTACGTCATTTGTTGCTTGGTTTACGTCTTCATATGGAGTAGAACTATCTTGTTTTGCTGCTTCTAAAGCGGTTTTGAGATCCTTATATTTAGGCAAGGTAATCGTCGTGTTATGGGAACTATTACGCAGCTCTTCAAGCGTTGGTTGTAATTGGTTAGCATAAGCTACGCTGTACGAGTTATATGTGTCTAATGCAACAATATAAGGACGAATTGCGTTGATCTTATCGTCAACTGTTGATCGATATAAAATTGTCGTTGTATTGGATGACAGAAGTGTATACACTCCATAAATCCCACCACCGATAATAGCCGCACCGAGTACGATGGCCGCTATTAACTTGATGTACCCCTTTTTCAACTGCGTACGCTCCTTGCAAACACACTAACTCTTTTGGATCCATTTGGGCACACTACGCCCCTAAGAGTAATTAGTTACATTATATCACAACTCTAAGCGACAAAAAAGACGTATACCAGTAATAATCATAAGGGATTGATGAAATTATTCGATGTACATA
>BNJS01002029.1_pt1 | contig 112795 bp, 226 predicted proteins | sample 8540461 | NCBI WGS metagenome assembly BNJS01 (sample SAMD00202454, study PRJDB9452) | human saliva metagenome | isolation source: human saliva | place: Japan | reverse complement strand
AAAAGGATATTCTGAAGAAATGAAGTACAAAGTCAAAGCTGATAAGAATTATTTTTTTAAAAATTTCTCCTCTATCTTTTACTAAGAAGAAGGATTTAGAAGTAAAGTATATTTCAGCTTTAGAAAAAGAAATCAAATTTCCTAAATTAGTAGAAATGAACTTTGAAACCAATTCAATTCTAAGTTTATATGAATGGATTGATGGAGTTGATATTAGAGATTATGCGTCTAAATTAACAGGAGAAGAACTTTATCAATATGGTATGCAAGCTGGAGCTTTTCTAAAGAAGATTCACTCGCTTTCTATTGAAGAATCTTCTGTAAATTGGCAAGAATATTATATACAGAAGTCAAAGAAAAAGATTCATTCTTTTAGAAAACTGAATAAGAATTTTTGCAGAAATTGAAATGTTTATTGATTTTATTCAAAGTCATCAATCCTTTATTAAAAGATAGACCCATTTCATTATGTCATGGAGATTATCATGTAGGAAATATGATGATTGAATTAGAAATAAAGAAGCTCGTTATTATTGATTTTTGGTTCTTTAGAGATTGGTGATCCTATGGAAGAGTTTAATCGTATGATTTGGAATGCTCAATTATCTGAAGAGTTTGCTACTGGTTTCGTTAATGGCTATTTTTGAAGGAGAGAAGATTCCTGATATATTTTGGAAATTAATGGCTTATTATATGGCTTGTGATGTTGTAGGCTCTATTCCTTGGGCTATTAATTTTGGAGATAATCAATTAGAGATTATGCTTAAACGGGCAAAAATTAGTGTTGGATTGGTTTGACGATTTTAAACGAGTAATTCCTAAGTTTTATAAAAGGAAATAACACTGAAAAAGGTAGGTAAATTTTTAATGGATATTCAACAATACAAACAAATGTTAGAGCAGCCATGGGGAAAATTCAATATGAAATTACTTTTTGCTCAATTAGAACATATTAAAAGGAAAAGAAAAATTTTTAGATTTTTGGTTCAGGTTTTGGTTTAGTAAGTCAATTTTTAGCTCAAAAATAATGAAGTCTTTGCGATTGAACCACAGGAAGAAATGTTGTTTGCCTATTCCAATCATCGTTATGAAAAAAATCTTTAGGGCAGCTTAGAGCAAGTGAAAAAAATTTGAATCGGAAACTTTTTGATATTGTTTTGTGTCACAATGTATTAGAGTATATTGATAAAGATTGTCGAGTGAACTATCTTTCTGAATTAAAGAGAGTATTAAAACGAAAGATGGGAAGTTATCCATTATCAAACATAATCAGGTTGGCAAAAATTATGCAAGCAGTTGTCTTTTCTAATGATGTTGATCAAGCATTAGATTTATTAAATGGGAAATGAATTTAGAAGTGTTTCTTTTTCTCAAGGAACAACGTATACCATTGATAAATTATTAGAGATGTCGAAAAATGAAATTGGAGAAGTATCAGGCAATTCGTACTTTCTATAGTCTACAGATGAATGAAGTAAAAAAACTAAAGATAAATGGATAGAAAAGATGACTGAAATGGAACTTGCTGTATGTGATTTGTATCCTTATAAAGATATTAGTTTTTTTACAACATGTATGGCTAATGAAGGAATAGTCGTTAAATTTTTCTTGTAGGTTCTACTATCGTATGGTAGAGTTTTTATTATTGAATTTAAAGGAGAATGAAAATGAATAGAAACGAAGTTATTGAATTACAACATAAACGTTTTGCAGTAAAGAAATATGATCCGAATCGCCGTATTTCCAGATGAAGATTGGGATGCATTAGTGGAAGTAGGACGTTTAGCTCCATCATCTCTTGGTTTTTGAACCTTGGAAAAATGCTTCTATTAAAAAAATGAACAAATGAGAGAAGAGTTGAAAGAAATGACTTGGGGAGGAATAAATAGTTTAGAAGCTGCGAGTCACTATGTTATTTTCCTTGCTCGTAAAAGGAGTTACTTATGATAGCCCGTATGTAACAAAGTTGATGAAAGAAGTAAAAAAATCGTGAGTATGATCCAACTTCACGATTTGCTCAACGTGTAAAGAGTTTTCCATGAAATAGATGCAGAATTAAATGATGAAAGAACATTATTTGACTGGGCTAGTAAACAAACATATATTCAAATGGCAAATATGATGTCTGCAGCAACACTTCTAGGAATTGATTCTTTACCGATTGAAGGATTTAATAGAGAAAAAGTAGAATCTTATTTAAAAGAAAAAGGAGTCTTAAATACGGATGAATTTGGTGTATCCGTAATGGCAAGTTTTGGATATCGTGATCAAGAGATTACTCCTAAAGTCCGTTGGAATAAAGAAGAAATTTATGAAGTTATTGAATAAAAGATAGTTCAATAAAGTTACAAAAAACTGTTTAGAGAAATTTTATGATTTCTTTAGGCAGTTTTTTTAGTGTTCTAGAATAGAGGATAGTTGTTTAATCAAAAATATTTTTTTAAGATGAAATTCCTTGATTTAAAAAAATTTAAACAAATTTTTAATAATTTTAAAATGGTTTATTCTTACACCTTTTTGAGAATAGTGATAAAAAAATTATATATTTTTCATGAATTTACAATAAAATTAGACTATTAATTTCTTTTATGATATAAGTGGAAAAAAAGAAAAATAAATGATGAAAGAAATTGATTCGGATTTATTCCTAAACTGTTTTTAATTTTCATTGTTCCAAAAGATATTTTTCTTTGAAAAACCTGAATTAATCTTGAAACGCAAACTGTTTTTTCTATAATGAAAGTGAATTAAAAAAATTAGGAGGAATCAATATGTGTACTATAGAAAATTTAGTATTACAAATTCAAAAAGGTGAAGGTGAGGAAGCTTTTTGTTCTTTTAGAGGAGAAAAATTAAACCTTTAATGTATACGATGTATTATCGTCACTTTTTATTACTGTATTGAATTAGAGGATTTTATTCAAGAAGCTACTTATTTACTATTTTATACGGCAAATAAATTTGATTTAAATAAAGGAAAAGCATTTATTTCTTATTACAAACGTTCATTAAAAAAATTATGCTATCCAACTCATTAGACATGAGCATCGAGAGAGAGTGATTCCTGGCTCTTGTTTATGTAAGTCTGATATTTCTAACATTAAGTATCACGTATCAGTTGAAGATGAATTTTTATTAAGAGAAGAAATTCCTAAATATTGGAAATCTTTTATCTACACTTGAAAGAGATGTGTTATATTTTTTTATACAAAAGGATATTCATTTGAAGAAATTTCTTTGAAATTAGAAAAATCAGTTGCAGGAACTAAGAGTGCATTAAATCGATGTCATAAAAAAATTTAAAATATTTTTATAATAAAATACAGGAAGATAAAATGAAGTAAATGATAAATAATGGTTAAGTTTCGCTAAATTCTCTACGTTACTAAGAGGACTAATATTTATTATTAGCCTATTGTATGATATACTATACAAGGTATATTAGGTGTCGAGATTGACACGAAAAGGAGGACCGTTTGTGGTTGCATTAAGTTTAAGAGCACAAAATATTGGTATTGATTTAGGGACAGCCAATACAATTGTTTATCTTGAAAAATGAAGGAATTGTTACACGTGAACCATCAGTAGTCGCAAAAAAATATAGTTACTGAAGAAATTATAGCTGTTGGTCAAAATGCATTTGATATGATTGGACGAACACCAGAAAATATTGTGGCAGTTAGACCAATGAAAGATGGTGTTATTGCAGATTATAATACAACAACAGCGATGTTAAAATATTTTTGTACAATCTATTGTCGGTCGTTCTTTCTTTAAACCGATTGTTATGATTTGTGTTCCAAGTGGAATTACGGATGTTGAAAAAAAGAGCAGTATTAGATGCTACAAAATATGCGGGAGCGAAAGAGGCCTATGTTGTTGAAGAGCCGTTTGCAGCAGCTGTAGGGCAGGTCTTCCAGTTCAAGATCCTACAGGTAGTATGATTGTAGATATTGGCGGTGGTACAACAGATGTAGCAACAATTTCTTTAGGAGGAATTGTAAATAGTCAATCTATCCGTATCGGTGGGGACGAGTTAAATGAAGCGATTATATTACATGTTCGTAAAAAAATATAATTTATTAATTGGGGAAAAGAACTGCCGAAGATTTAAAAATTCAATTAGGGATCAGCTTCAGTAGAAAAAGCTTCTGCATATGGAAGTATGCAAGTTCGTGGACGTGATATGGTTTCAGGCTTACCAAGAATTATTGAAGTAGAAGCTGTTGAAATCGCAGAAGCCATGAGTGAAATTATAACTCAAATTATAGATGCAGTAAGAGATGTTCTTGAACAAACACCACCGGAGATTGCTTCAGATGTTATTGATCATGGTATTGTATTAACGGGTGGTGGTGCCTTGTTAAGAAATTTAGTAGAAGTGATTTCTGACTATACACAAGTTCCAGCCTTTGTAGCAAATGATCCATTAGATTGTGTAGCATTAGGTACTGGAAAAAAATTTTTAGCAAATCCATTATTAATGAAAAAAATAATGAAAAGGAGACTGAACAGTGAATCCAATATTTTCGAACAAGAAATTAATTGGTTGGGTTTTAGGTGGAATTGTAACGCTATTACTAATTACCTTTTTCACTCACTGTTGGTAGTAATATTGTTTCGCAAGGTGTCAATGATGTGACAAATATTTTTAGGACGAATGCTTGCTTATCCTGCTAATAGTGTCAATGATTTTATGGAAAGTATTTCCAATTTAACAAATACTTATCAAGAAAAATCAGACGTTAAAACAAAAAAAGTAGAAACAATCTATGAATTAGAAGTTCAATTAAATGACTTAAAAAAAGATAATGAAAAAAATGAAGGAAGCATTGAAGTTACAAGATACTTTAAATGAATATTCTTTAATAAATGCAACTGTAATTGCAAGAAATCCAGATACTTGGAGAGATATTGTTACTATTAATAAGGGAGCAAACGATGGATTAACTCCCCAAATGTCTGTTATGAGTGATAATGGACTTGTAGGAAAAGTATTAGATGTGAATCCTACAAGTGCTAGAGTCGCTTTATTATCGAATAATGATAATACTTTAGTTCGTGTTGCAGCAATGATTCAAGGAGAAAAAGAATCTATTTATGGAACATTAACAGGATTTGATCATGAAAAAAATATATTAATTATGAGTCAAATTCAAGCAACTCAAGAAATTAAAGTTGGGGATAAAGTCGTGACATCTGGTTTGGGAGGTGTTTCTCCAAGTTCTTTATATATAGGAACTGTTGAAGAAGTAGCGATGGATCGTTTTGGACTTTATAAAGAAGTTCGTATTAAACCAGCAGCAGATACAAATGATGTTCGTTATGTAACCGTGGTCAAGCGAGCAAGTGAAAGTAGGACTGAATAATGCATACTTCAAAAACGAATTTATTGGTTACCTATTTTGATGATAATTGCTTTTTTTATTGGATGGAGTTATCATGAATCATTTTTCAGTATTTTTTTAATTGAATCAGGGTATACTCTTGTTCCAAGAATTGTAGTAATTACATTAATCTTATTAACTTTTTATTATCGACCATTCAAGTATGTTTTTGGTTTGCGGTAATGGTTGGCTTTTATGTATGATAGCTACTATTCGGGTATTTTAGGAGTTTATATGGCATTGTTTGCTGTTATTATTCGACTAATTGGTCATATTAGAGGAAAATTAGTATTAATCCATTTACGTTAGGATTAGCTTTAATTTTCTTGTTAACGATTACTGAAACAGGAGTATATATCATTTATACATTAATTGGAATTCAACATCTCACAGTGCAACAATTTTTTTAGTTCAACGATTAGCGTCGAGTTTAATATTGAATATTGTATTGTATTATGTCTTATATATTCCTTTGAAAAAAATTTTGCTTTTATGGGTACAATCTGGGATTTCTCATGAGAAAAATTTCATTGTGAGCAACAAGGAGAAATCAAGGAAATTCTTATCATTATCATTAAACTAAAGGTCGGTATTTTTGCCGGCTTTTTATGTACTGAACATATGTGCGAAAAAAACTAGAAGAAAAACGTTATAGTTGTGTTATAATAGAAGAGAAAAAGGAGGTATAATGATGAGCAATTTATATGATACAGCGAATCAATTAGAACGTGAACTTCGTCAATCAGAAGAGTTTGCTGCAGTGAAGGTAGCATTTGAAGCAGTACAACAATCTGAAGAAGCAAAAGCTTTATTTGAAGAGTTCCGTGATATGAATGTAAAAATTTCAACAAAAACAAAATGAATGGTGAAGAATTAACGGAAGAAGATATGAATTATGCAAATGATTTATATCAAAAAAAGCAAGTTCTAATGAAACTATTCAAACATTAATGCAAGCTGAACAACGTTTAAATGTGGTGATGCAAGATATTAATCGCATTTTAACGACTTCATTACAAGAATTATATCAATAATTACATTGATCGAAACGGTCTTATTGATTTTTAGCCTAATGAAATAAAATTCATAATGGACTAGAAGTGAATAGACTGTTTCTTTATTTTTTTATAGATAAGGAGTTCTTATGATTCGCTTTTATACATTGTGCCGATATACATTTAGGAAGTCCGTTTACTGGACTTCAACAAAAAAATAGTTCCATTGCATTTCAAGCAATAGAAGCTACTAAAAGAGCCTTTTTAACCTTAATAGAAACAGCCATTCGTTTTCATGTTGATTTTGTACTGATTTCGGGTGATATTTTTTTGATTCTAGTCATCAACATATTCAAGAAAAAAATCTTTTTAAAAAGAACAATTTCAAAGATTAGCTCAAGAAGGGATTTATACATACTTAATTCATGGGAATCATGATTATGGAAGGTTTAATGAAGAGTGGAATAATGATTTTGTAAAAGTTTTTTTAAAAAGGAGATTTCAACGGAAATACTTACCACTTTATCTGGCGAAAGTATTGCTATTAGTGGATTTAGTTATGATACAAGATGGATTAATGAGTCAATGGCGTTACAATTTCCAATGAGAAATTCATTTGTGGACTATCATATTGGAATGTACCATGGACAAACTCGTACAACAGCTGATTCATCAGCACTATATGCCCCTTTTTAAGATTAGTGAGTTAGAACAACTTCATTATGATTATTGGGCTTTAGGGCATATTCATAGAGCTATGGATTTAAATGCCAATAGAAGAATTGCATACTCCGGGACGATACAAGGAAGAAGTTTTAAAGAAGTCGGAGAGAAAAGGGTTCTATGTAGTCACTCTGAATAAAAAAATTTTCCAATGAATCGAGAGTTTATATCTTGTAATCCTATTGAATGGATGGAATTAGAATATTTAATGGAGGAAGTTTCTTCGATAGAACAGATTGTATCACAGCTGTATAGTGAAATTTTAAAGCAGAAATGGAATGAGAATAAGACTTATTTATTAAAAATTCACTCTAATAGTAGCTAGAGGGATTAATCAATCGTGGTTGAAATTAATAGAAGAAATGTTACAAAAAGAAATTTCAACTAAGTACAACAATTTATATGTAATAGAAATCACGATTGAATTTAAAAAAAGTTAAATATAATAGTCAATTAAGTATTGAATTATTGGAAGATGAAGAAAGTCATCAAAATTGCTTGAAAGATATTCAAACAATTGCGATGCAACATCCATTGTTAGCAAAATATTTTTCAAAAAGAAATAAATAGTAATCTGTTTCATCATAAAAATCATTGAAAGAGCAAAAAAATATTAATTGAAATGAATAGGGAAGTAGGTGATGAAAATGTACATTAATCGAATAGAAATTTTTGGATATGGAAAATGGTCTAAAGTGAGAATGGATCTTCATCATCAACTGCAAATTTTTTTCAAGGGGAAAATGAATCAGGTAAATCTACCTTGCGTTCCTTTTATTCAACATATATTATTTGGATTTCCAAAGAAAGTAGCTGGAAAATATCCTTATGAACCCCATAATGGAGGGGTGATGGGTGGGCGAGTTTGGTTAGAAGAAACAAATGAAGGTTCATTACTCATTGAACGATATATAAATAATGGAAAGATAAATTTTTCGATGTGAAACAAATTCAGGAAAAAAACTTTATCGGAAGACAGATGGAAGCAATTGCTTTTTTTCAAATGGAAGAAAAAAACAATATATCCAAGTTTTCGGATTTAATAAAGAACAATTAGATCAATTTCATTTTTCTTCATCAGAGGAAATGGATCAGTTTCTTTACAGTGTTAGTTTAACGGGTAGTGAGGAGTGGATGAAATTATCTACTAGTTTACAAAAAGCAAGCAGAAGCTATTTTTACTCCTAAAAGCTGTTAAAAAAATGATGAACCAACAATTACAACAATTGGATTTGCAAATGATGAAAATTGAAGAATTAGCACAAAAATAATGCTTTATATGAAGAAATGTTTCAACAATATGAAAAATATAAAAAATGAGATACATAGTCACTCGCAATTGATACAAAAAAATCAGGAAGATGAAAGATTTTTTTGCAATTATTATACTCTCATTGGAGTAGTTATGAAAGATGGAAAGAATTAAGGAATAAAAATTCAAATGCATCAGAAAGATACATGGGATTCAGAGTGGAAATATGAATTAGAACGAAATCAATTAGATCATGAATGGAACGAACAACAACTCTGTGAATTGCAACAGGAGTATCATTTGTGGAAACAAAAAAACAGCAAAGTGAGCAATTATTAAGAGAAGATGCAAGATGGTCAAGTTTACTAACTCTTTCTTTAATGGAAGATGAAATAGAAGAGAAACTCTTGCTTAGAAAGAACTTAAAAGATAGAATTGGATGAATTAAAACAAACGATTCAAAAAGAAGAAGAACTGTGGAATGTTCATCATGAAACTCTTCCATTAGAAATGACGGAAAGAGATATTGAAAGATTAAAAAGAAATGATGCATCATGAAAAAAACTTTGAGATTTAAAGAGTTAGAATTAGAAAGTCAAATGAATCGACTAAAAACAGGAAGCAGAACAAATTAACAATCATTCTACTGAGAAACATTCTACAAAAAACTATGTTTAATGCGAGTGGACTCTTCGTGATTAGTGGCTTAGTAATGATTCTTATATCTCTCATGTTACTATCAAATCCATTATTAAAAGGATTCGGAGTAATGATCGGAGTTCTTTTAGGAGTTGCAAGTTTAGTCTATGAAAAGAATTTAATTCATGGAAAACAAATGGAGAATTATTTTTCAAGAAAATTAGAAGAAATTACAGAAGAAATAGAGCGGTATACGCTACAAAGTAAAGCAAAATCAAGAAGAACTCGGAAAAAAACGATAAAAAGAATTTTTCTCATTGGAAAAAAAGAATATGGATATACTGACTCAAACATTTCAGTTGAACAGCTATGTCAAGGAGATGTTTTTAAAATCGCTTCGATACTTTGTGAAGCAAAAGTCAAACAAAAAAAGAGATACTTAAGCAAATTGAAAATGAATTAAATCAGTTACAAATGAATTGGCGCTGGGTTTTTGAAGTGAAAAATGAAATGATTCCAAATACAATTGAAACGGAATGGAAATTATTGAAGAAAAATGATTCAAGAAGTTCAGAATTCTTATCAAAAAAAGAAATTCTTCAAATGAATGAAGGTTTAAAAACTACAAGAACAGATTCAACAATTGTATAGTGACAAGCAATTATTAGAAACTCAAAGATTAACATTATTTAAGATGGCAGATGTTCAAACGATTGAAGAGTTTTATGAGAAAGAAGCAGCGTTTGAGAGAAATCGATTATTAATTCAAGAATATCGTCAGTTACAGCAACAATTAAAAACCTTATTTAGAAAAAAATTAGAAGAGATAAAAAAGTGAAGAAGAGTTAGAATGTAAAATGGAAGTTATCCAACAATCATTATTGACACTTCTTCAAAAATCAATCCTTATTAGAAGAGCAAGCTAAGTTAGGACAACAGATTCATCATTTAGTGACAGATGGAACCTATCATGAACAGCTGATTCAATTTGAATTATGGAAGTCAGAAGTAGAAGAACAACTAATAGAATGGGCAAGTTATTTATATGCTTCAAAATGGATTTTTAGACAGTTTACAAAAAAACAGTTACCTTCGCAAACAAATGAAGTCATTCAAGTAGCTAGTGAGTATTTTAATCGTTTAACCCAAGGTAGATATCAAGCTATTCAAATGAAAAATATGAAAATAGCAGTACAAAATGATAATGAAAAATGGTTTGTGGCTAGTGAATTGTCAAGAGGGACTTTAGATCAATTATTAATCAGTATTCGCTTAGCTTTTTATTGAAAACTTATCTTCTAAAAATTTCATTACCTATTTTTAATTGATGATGGTTTTGTGAATTTTGATAGTGTACGTAAAAAAAGATTATGTTACAATTAATTAAAGAGCTTTCAAATAAAGTACAAATCATTTATTTTTTTCATTAGATGAGGAGCATTTTACGATTGCCGGAACACATGCTAGTTTAATAAGGTTACAAAGATAGAAAGAAGAGGAATTCATGGTAAAAAAATTATATGATTATGCAGTAGATGAATCATTGGAATTGTTTTTATTAATTAAAACAGCCGATGTAAGATTAGCAAAAAAATGGAAAAACCATTTTTAGCTTTTTACCTTCCAAGATAAATCAGGACAAATGGATGGAAAAATATTGGTCTGCAACTCCAGAAGAAATTGAACGTTTTTTTCATCTGGTAGTATTGTTTATCTTGTGGGTAAAAGAGAAATTTTTAATGGGATGCCACAAATTAAAAATTACAGGACTACGTTTAGCTAGACCTGAAATGGGAGAACCAAGTGATGTTTCAGAGTTCTTAGAACATGCTCCAATGAAAAGAGAAGAAATGGAAACAGAATTAAATGCAATTCTATTTGAAATTATTAATCCAGTAATGCGAAGAATTGTACATAAAATTTTAGGGAAATACCAGCAAGACTTCTTTGAATATCCAGCAGCTAAACGTCACCATCATGCTTTTGCAGGAGGGTTAAGTTATCATACTTTATCGATGTTACGCTTAGCAAAAATCCATTGCGGAACAGTATCCAGAAGTCAATCGTTCATTATTATTATCAGGTGTTCTACTACATGATATTGGGAAGATTATTGAATTATCAGGAGCTGTTGGGACAGAGTATACTCTAAAAGGAAAATTAATGGGGCATATCGTTTTAATGGATGAAGAAATTACAAAAGCGTGTGAAGAGTTAGATATTGATCAAAGCCATGAGGATGTTGTATTGTTAAAACATTTAGTATTAGCACATCATGGGAAATTAGAATTTGGCTCTCCAGTTCGTCCTTTATTGTTAGAAGCAGAGATTTTACATCATGTTGACTTAATGGATGCTAGTGTCACAATGATTACATCAGCATTACAAAAAGACAGAACCAGGGCAATTTAGTGAGAGAATTTTTGGATTAGACAATCGGACATTTTACAAACCATATATAGTTGATTAGAAAAAAATAAAAAGTCTGTTTTCAGACTTTTATTTTTTTAAGCAAAAACTATTTACAAAAATGAAAAAAAGAGGTATATGATATTAACTGTAATTAAAAAAATATTACAATTAAGAAAGGTGATCAATATGTCAAAAAAACGTAAAAAATATTATTATTGGATTTGGTAAAGGAGGTAAAACAATTGCTGCTTACTTAGGAACGCAAGGAGAAGAAACAGTATTAATTGAAAAAAATCTCCTGTAATGTATGGTGGTACATGTATTAATGTTGGATGTATTCCAACTAAAAAATTGCAACAGCAGCAGCTCGTAAAAAAATATAATCAAGAAGATGCTGCAAGTTATTATAAAAAAATCTATTCAAGAGAAAAAAGCTTTAATTGCAGCGCTAAATGATGCAAATTATCAAAGAATTAGTTCAGCTCCTAATGTAACAATTGTTGATGGATTTGGACGTTTTTGTAGATGAACATACTGTTGCTGTAGATACAGCAAATGGAGTAGAAGAATATGTAGCAGAAAGAATCTTCATTAATACAGGTGGTACTCCATTTATCCCACCAATTGAAGGATTAAAAGTTGGAGGACCAATTCATACAAAATGAAACTATTATGAACTTAGAAGAATTCCCTGAATCAGTTGTGATTGTTGGTAGTGGATTTATTGGATTAGAATTTGCAGCAACATATGCACAATTTGGATCAAGAGTAACAGTAGTAGATGTATTCGATGCATTTATCCCTCGTGAAGATGATGATGTTGCTGCTGCAGTTAAAGAACGTTTAGAAGAAATGGGCGTTACTTTTGAATTAGGAATTTCTGTTAAAAAAAGTTGAAAACAGAAGGAAATAAAGCAACTGTTTACTATGCTAAAAAAATGATGAAGAAAAAGCACTTGTTGCAGATGCAGTTTTAGTAGCAACAGGGTAGAAAACCAAACATTCAAGGCTTAGATTTAGAAAAAGCTGGTGTTGAATTATCTGAACGCGGTGCTATTAAAGTAAATGAATTTTTTTACAAACAAATAAACCACATATCTTCGCATTAGGTGATGTAAATGGTGGACCTCAATTCACATTTATTTCACTAGATGATTTCAGAATTGTGAAAAACTTCTTAGCAGGAAACAAAGAATATTCAACTAAAGAACGTTCATTAATTCCAACTTCAACATTTATTAGCCCTACATTATCAAGTGTTGGTTTAAATGAAAAAGCAGCACAAGCAGCAGGAATTCCTGTAAAAGTTGCTAAATTACCAATGGCTGCTGTTCCAAAAGCAAAAATTTTAGGAAACCAAGTTGGATTCTATAAAGTTTTTAGTACATGAACAAACAAATGAAATTGTTGGTGCAACATTATTTGCGGAAGAATCTCATGAAGTAATTAATATCATTGCAACTGCTATTAAAGCAAAATTACCTTACACAGCTTTACGTGACCAAATCTTCACTCACCCAACAATGGCAGAAGCATTAAATGATGTATTTGGATTAATTAAATAGAGGAATCGAAATGGGAAACGACTTTATAGTGATCATCCATTGTTTAACCTATTTATCTGTACATCATGATAGAAGATTTTCAAGCCAACAATTAGCGCATAATGCATGTAGCAATCCTGTTATTGTTAGAAAAAGTGATGAGTTTAGCTTCTTCTAAAGGTTATGTTGATGTTGTTAATGGAGTTAATGGAGGATATAAGATTCAAGTAGATCCAAAAAGATATTTCATTAGGAGATTTATTTATTCTAGTTGGAGAAGATAAACGATTAAAGAAACAATATCAATCTTCTCTAGATGAAGTATGCCTGGTAGCTAATAATATTTGTAATGTTTTTTTCGGACTTACAAGAAGAACAAATTCAAAAATCAAGTGAAATTTTATCAAAAACAGAGTATACTTGATATTGTAAAGAGATTACAAAAAAGTCAGAAAAAGTAGAAGTATAGGATTTTTATATAAGGAGTGAGTTTAATGGAATTTGTAAAAGAAGAAAAATGCCTTTAGACATTATAGCGCTTCAGGTGAAGTGGATGCTGAAATTACCTTTCAAGTGGAAAAATGATGTATTGATTGCAGATCATACTTTTGTAGATCCAACATATAGAGGCCAAGGAATTGGAAAATTATTAGTAGATAAATTAGCGAATTATGCAAGGGAAAAATCAGAAGAAAAATCCATCCAACGTGTTCATATGTCGTTAATTTATTTAAAAAAATATGATGAATATACCGATGTGAAAAATATAAAAAAAGTTATTTTTCATAAAAATAACACAAAAAAATTCATAAAAAAATTCATATTTTACCTTTATGATACATCCATACCCAATAAAACACCTAAGGTTTACTTCTCCCAAATAAAAATGAACTCCCAACATTTTTATTAGTAAACCCTCCTAACCTTTTCCCGTTGTTAGAAATAGCAACGGGTTTTTGGTTGTAAAAAAATCATTACAGAATCATTAAATTTTAATCATAAGTGTTGGAAGTTTTTGAAAAGAAATAGTATAGTAAATTATTATAAGGAAAAAAAGGAGAAAAATATGACAAATCATTATTATACAAAAAAATCCAGATAGCATTAGTCAACAAAAAAATGGACATATCGCCTGAAAGGAAATACTCTTTCATTTTACAAGTGATAATGGAGTCTTCTCAAAAACATACTGTTGATTTTGGGAGTGAATTATTAGTAGAGTCGTATGATATTCCTGAGCAGTTTCAAAAAAAGCAAGTTTATTGGATATTGGTTGCGTGATATGGTACCATGGGACTTGCATACGGAAAAAGCCTATCCTGAATTATCTATTGAAATGATTGATGTCAATGAAAGAGCTTTTATTGTTGGCGATGGAAAATGCCAAAAATGAGATTCATAATGTAGATATTCATGAAAGTAATTTGTATGATGCTGTCAAGAAATCTCAATACGAAATTATTATTAGTAATCCACCGATTCGTGCGGGGAAGACGGTTGTTCATACCATTTTAGAAAAAGCTTATGATTATTTAGTAGAAAATGGTCAATTAGTCATTGTGATTCAAAAACAAGGAGCTCTAAGTGCTCAAAAGAAAATGGAAGAAGTGTTTGGAAATTGTGAAAGAATTCAATGGGATAAAAGGATATTGGATTTTAGTAAGTACAAAAATGTTAAAGGAGAAAAAAATATGACAAAATCACAAGAAATTAAAAAGAAAAAAATAAAAAGAGGCTTTAATTGGAGAATTTGGGTAGCAGGATTATTATTCATCATTGCGGGTGTGTTATTTGCTGCTGGGCCGATTCGTAGCTATATGTTAGCGCAATTTCAAGCAGAACATGCTCTTCAGTTAAGTAAAGTAACGGCTGCGGAAGTAAAAAGAAAATGAAACTCAAGAAGCAGAATTTGATTTTTTTCAACAGTAGAAGCTTTAGATTTACAAGCAGTTGTAAAAGCTAAAATGGATACTTCTAAATTTTTTTAACTTTAGAGCAATTGCAGTACCAAGTGTCAAATTAAATTTACCGATTTATAAAGGAATTTCTAATCCTGTATTATTAGCTGGAGCGGGAACTTTAAAACCAACTCAAAAAAATGGGTGAAGGAAATTATGCGTTGGCGAGTCACCACTATTTTTCAGATGAACGTTTATTATTCTCTCCATTAATTAAATTAAAAAGTTGGAGATAAAATTTATTTAACAGATATGGAATATGTTTATGAATATGAAACTACAAGTATTGATTTAGTGGAAGCATATCAAGTTGAAGTTATTTATGATGTTCCAGGAAAAACTGAAATTACTTTAATTACATGTGATGATTTACAAGCCTCTCATCGTTACAGCTTTAAAGGAAAAATTCGTTTCAAAAAACACCAATTAGTGATGTTACTGAAGATGTAAAACAAGCTTTCAATATTGACTTTACAACATTATAAAGAAGGTGGATTCGTTGGCAACAATTAAGGATATCGCAGAAAAAGGCAGGAGTTACAAAAAGTACTGTTTCGAGATTTTTTTAAATGGCGGATCGATTAGTGTAGAAACAGCGCAAAAAAATTGAAAAAAAGTAATAAAAGAAGAAAATTATATCCCTAGTCCGTTTTGCTCGTAGTTTAAAAAAGCAAAGCTAAGTTCGATTATTGGTGTTATTGTCCCAAGAGTTGATTCTGCAGCAACGGCTCAGACTTTAATTGGTATTGAAGAAATTACTGAAACATTAAACTATATTTCGATTGTGAATAATGCTAGACAAGATAACCAAAGAGAAATCCGAGCAATTGAAGAATTTGCAAGAAATAAAGTTGCTGGAATTATATTAGTTGCTACTGAAATAACACTTGAACATATTAAAACGATTAAAAAATGTCCAGTTCCTGTCGTAATCGTTGGTCAAGAACATCCTAAAATTTATAGTGTCATTCATGATGATTACCAAGCAGGCTTTGAATTGGTCGAAAAATCTTGCTGAACTTGGTTATCATGAATTAACGTATGTGGGTGTTTCAAAACGAGATCATGCTGTTGGAGTTGTTCGAAAAGAAGGGATTTTTTCAGGAGCAAAAGTTCATCAATTTGAGCGAATGGAACAGTTGGAAGGAGATTTCTCCACTCAAAAAGCATTAAAAATAGGGATGGAGTTGTTTAAAGATGAAACACAGCCTTTAGTCATTGCTGCAACTGATAATATTGCTGTCGCTTTAATGAAGGCGGCACAACAGTGTGGAAGAAAAATCCCTGAAGAAGTTGCGATTGCAGGTTTTGGTGGATATGAGATTGGTCAATTTATGAATCCTACATTAACAACTGTCGAATATCAGTTCAAAGAAGCTGGAAAAGTATCCATGAAAGTTCTAGACAAATTAATCCGTAATGTACCATGTGAGATGAAAAACTGTTATCCCTACGCATATAAAATTAGGGGATAGTACAAAAAGCTAGAAATTAGGGAAATCCTAATTTCTAGCTTTTTATCTGGTTCAACATGGATATCGACGAATGTTATTCCAAACTGTTCTTCTAATTCTAATTCAATTTCTTCGGTTATTTCATGGCTTCTCCATACCGTTAAATTTGGATCCATACAAACCGTTAAATCTAAATAAATATTTGAACCGTAACGTCTTGCTTTTATTTCTTCTATAGTTTTTTTATTTCGGGGTGAGCGAGAATAATCGGTTTATATTCTTTCATTTCTTCTGGTTCAAATCCATCTGTTAATTGGAAGCTACTTTCTTTAAAAAATATCAAATGCTGTTTTTAAAAATCATCATTCCAACTATTATTGCCATTACTCCATCTAACCAAGAAAAAAACTCAATTTTGCTGCTAAAAATAGCAATGGAAGTCGAAAAGACTTGTTAATGCATCACTAAGATTATCTTTAGCAGCAGCTTTTAATCCTAGCGAATGAATTTTTTTATCGCAAGAGAATGATTATAACGATAGACTCCAAACATTAATAATGCAGAAATCCCACCAATAATAGCAGTGATAAGGGATGGCTGTTCTTGGATGGGAGATTTGAAGTGACCCCATGCATCTCGTATGACTTCTAACCCAATAATACACATCAGAAATGAAGTCATTAAACTCGCAAAGGGTTTCAAATTTCCAATGACCATATGGGTGATTTTTTTATCGGCAGGTTTTTGAGAAATCTTTAATCCAATGAATACAAGAATAGAAGATAAGACATCCGTAAAGTTATTTAATCCATCGGCAAAGAGTGCTTGAGAAAAAAATAATTTTCCAACTATTAATTTACTAGATGAAAGTAGAATATAAGTGATAATACTAAGGATAGCTCCTCTTTCTGCTTGCTTTTAATCGCTTGGTAGCATTCATATGATTTCCTCCATTCTGTAAAAGTTATTATAAAATTATAACAAAAAGAGTGAAAAATAAAAAGAAAAATGCTATGGAAGATAGTTTTTATATGAAAATATAGATGAAAATGACATAAGAAATCTTTTATTTTGACTATCTCTTAAGGAATTCTTTTGGTATAATAAAATCAATCGAAAACGAAAGAGAGTGAAGTAAATGGCAACAGCATTAATTGTATATGCTAGTTTAACAGGAAACACAGAAGAAATTGCAGATATTTTAGCAGAATCATTAGAAGAACAAGGAGTAGAAGTAGATATTAAAGAATGTACTTCCGCTACAGCTGATGAATTTCATGACTATGATATTTGTGTAGTCGCAACTTACACTTATGGTACAGATGGTGATTTACCAGATGAAATCGTTGATTTTTATGAAGAATTAGAAGAAGAAGATTTAACAGGAAAAAAATCTATGGAACACTAGGTTCTGGAGATACATTCTATGATAAATTCTGTCAATCAGTATTAGATTTTGATGAACAATTTGCTAAAACAGGTGCAACAAAAAGGTTCAGAAAAATGTATTAGTTGATTTAAATGCGGAAGAAGAAGATGTGAAAAAATATCGAAGCTTTTTGCGAAAAAGTTTAGTAGAAAAAAATTAGGATAGAAGAGAAGGTAACAGTTTGGAAAAAGAACTGTTACTTTTATTTATGGAGAAAAAAGATGTATCAGACAATTGAAGGGATTGCGGAATATTTAGAAGTAGATATTGCGTATGTATTATATTTAATTCGTGAAAAAAACAAATTTCTACGATTACAGTCGATGATGAAGTCCTCATTAATCGATCACAATTTGATTTTTATAAAGCAACGCCAAAAAAATGATTGAAGAATATCAAAAATACTTAGATGAACCGATTCCAGAAGATATTGATATTAAGGATGAGGATTAAAAAGAGGTGTTGTATGAAAGGGAAAAAAGTTTCGAACTATGAATTGTTTTTTTGATATAGTGGTAGTGACCCCAAAAAGTTAGACTTTTTGGGGTCACTTTTGCTATGTGACTTTTCAGTCCGTCACGCTCCGTAGGTGCGTGACAAATAAACTCACCCGCTATGCGGGTGCGCATCGAAGGTTATACCAAAAACTCCAATCGCGATACAATAAAGGTGTTCAAGCCTATCATATAGCGAGAGGAGAAAAAAATATGGCTGAAAAAGCTAATAGTTTATCACATACAAAAATGGATGTGTAAATACCACATTGTTTTTACACCCTAAGTATAGACGGAAAGTTATATATAATCAATATAGGAAAAGTTTGGGAGAAATATTTCGTCGATTGTGTAGTTATAAAGGGGTAGAGATTATAGAAGGACATCTTATGCCGGATCATGTTCATATGTTGGTAAGTATTCCACCAAGGATAAGTATTTCAAGTTTTATAGGGGTATTTAAAAGGAAAAAGCGCACTAATGATGTTTGATAAACACGCAAATTTAAAAATATAAATTTGGGAACCGTCATTTTTGGGCAGAAGGTTATTATGTAAGTACAGTAGGACTCAATGAAGCTACCATAAGAAAGTATATACAAGAACAAGAAAAAAACATGATATAGCAATCGATAAATTAAGTGTAAAAGAGTATGAGGGATCCCTTCAGGGGATGATGGTAAAGTAATACAAACGCCTCTTTAAGAGGCAAGTGACGAGTCAAAAGCAATAAGGCTTGAACAAAGTGAAAAGCCAGCGTCTTTCAGGCGCTGGCTTTGTAATCTGGGCTTATAGTCCCCTGGTTCAAACCACCCGTTAGACGGGTGGTCATGATTTAAATTATACTTTTTCTTAAATATTTGATACAAGTAGGTATTTCTTGTGAGTAATTTTCATCAAAAATTTCATGGAGTAGCTCCTAGAATCGTGGAAAAAGTAGTAAAAAAATAGTTGTTATCCTAGTTGGTTAAAAAATCCCTGATTTCCTCATCTTTTTATAAAAATAATATATAATTTTCCCTCTCTTCTAGTGCCCAAGATGTTTTTGATTGGCTAGTTTACGAAGATGGTGAGATGCAGATGCCATACTGAGATCTAGTAAACAGGCTATATCACAGACACAGAGTTCTTCAACAGCAAGGAGATAAAAGATGATATTTATCTGTTTATTATCGGTAAACTTTGTTAAAATACGAAGTGATTTTTGGATTTTTCCTTTTTCAAGGTAGTTCATTGCGGTTGTAATATTTTGTTGATTTATAACATTTACTTGGCAGATACTATCTTTTTCATAATATTTCCTCCTAGCCTAACATAGTCCATAGCATGTCAAAACTGTTATTTTCAATCAGGATATATATTCCCAAACCTAAATAAACAATGGCAATAAACCATCTGCTATATTTTTTTCCAAAAGTTTCTCCAACAGTAGATACTTGTGCCAATTTTTGGGCAGAAAAACCAAGAGATAAATCATGACTAGAAAGGTAAGTAAAGTTACTATCAAATTTACTAAATTTAAGGTAGTAAAAATATGGGACAAAAGACACCAATATTGTCAGCACCACAACTTGCAAAAAGTAATCATAGCGACTAGAAATATCAGATTTTTTTATTATCTTTGCGCAAACCTTCTTTGGCAATAGTTTCTCCATCAGAATCTCCTAAAAAGCAAAAACTTTGAGACCTAGGAAAATTGGAATCAAACCAAGCAAACCTAAAAATCTCTTTGCTAGGAATATAATTTAAGACAAATGCAAAAAGTAAACTTAGCAATATTAGACTACCAGAGCCTAGAAATTGTCCTAAATAGATGTTGATAATGTCTCTTCTGCTTTTTCTTTTGGCAAAAAAATAACATTAGGATAATTAGTAAGTCTACGGCTGTCCCAGAATATAGGATTATTGAAGTAATAACATTTTGGATCATAAAACACCTCATTCAAATACATTTTTTGAATGTATTGTAATATTAAACTTTGTAGATGTCAACCTTTAAATCCACCAAGATATAGATAAGAAGTTGGTGTACCAAACATTAAAAAAAGCCCTGCCATCGAAATGATAGCAGGGCTTAACTCAATATCCAAATAATAGATTTATCTAAAAAGATAGAGTAAATCTATTATTTTTAAGTAAGCAACAGCTTGTGCTCCAGCTTGACGTCCAAAGATGATGATATCAGCTACAGCGTTACCACCGATACGGTTAGCACCGTGAACTCCACCAGTTACTTCACCAGCAGCGTATAATCCATTGATAACTGAACCGTCTTCTTTTTAATACTTGAGCGTTTGTATTAATTTTCAAACCACCCATTGTGTGGTGAATACCAGGTGCGATTTGGATTGCGTGGAATGGACCAGTTGTTAAGTCGTGATCCATAGCAGTTGAACGACCAAATTCGCTATCTTTTTTTATCAGCAACAGCTTTGTTCCAAGCTTCTAAAGTTGCTTTTAAGTTTTTCAGCAGGTACACCAATTTCTTTTTGCTAAACCTTCTACAGTATCAGCAGTTTTTACTAAACCACGTTTTTGATAGAATTTAACAGCTTTAGCGCGATCAGTTAATGCATTATCTAAAAATTAAGTATGCATATTTTTTTCTGGTAATCCGATAATTGCTTTAGAAACTTTATCACGAGTTTCCATTTCATTGAAGAAACGTTTACCGTCTTGGTTTACAAGGATAGCACCTTCACCACGAACAGATTCAGAGATTAATGTTGAAGTTGATTGTTCAACGGTAGGGTGGATTTGAATTTCTCCCATGTCTACAGTTGCTGCACCGATTTCTTGAGCTAATACAATTCCATCACCAGTTGAACCTTTTTGGTTTGTTGTTACAAAAACCATCTAATTCAGGTTTGTATTCAGTTACCATCTTAATATTTGCACCAAAACCACCAGTTGTTAACACTACAGCGTTTGAAGCAATTGTTTTTCTTTTCCATCGATTGTAACGTTAACTCCAGTAACTTTTCCATCTTTTTCGTTTACTTTGTTTACAACAGCATTTACGAAAACAGGGATTTCACGTTCTGAAGCATTACGTAATAATCCAGCTACTAAGTACTCACCAACAGCTGAACCGTCAGCAGGGACGGTGAGTACGTTTTTCACTCATACCACCAGTTGTTGTTAAGTTACTTAATGTAATTCCCATAGAATCTAACCAATCAATCGCTGAAGCAGAGTTGTCTACTAAAAGTGTAATAATTCAGGATTATTTGTTCCATGTCCACCTTTTAAAGATTCTTCGTAGAATTTTTCATTTGAATCTTTAATTCCTTCTGCTTCTTGGAATTTAGTTTGAGAGGCATTCATCCCTGCAGAAGATTTAGTTGTATTTCCTCCTGCTGTTGCCATTTTTCTAAAAATAACTGGGTTTTTACCAGCTTCTTTAGCTTGGATAGCAGCTGACAAACCAGCACCACCAGAACCAACGATTACAACATCATAGCTGTCTTTTAATGTTGAAGGGTCTGCATATTTTTGAGCAGATGCACTAGCAACAGCTTCTGTTTTAGTCGTCTCCTTTGTTGTTTTTGAAGTACTACTACTTCCGCAAGCGGATAATAATAGAACTGATGCGAAAGCTAAACTAGCCATAAGACTTTTTCATCTCTATTCTCCTTTTTGTGAAAAATTATTTTTACCTTTAATATCCTATCATATTTTTCATTTGTTTTTCAATATGTTACAAAAAAATGTTACAAAAAAAGTTGTTGACATTTGATATAAACCGGTGCATAATAACGACATCAAATGAAAAGGAGTTAGGAACATGAACCAAGTATTCGTATTACAATTAAATACTCGTTGGCAAAGCCACTAGATACAGAGTTGTTCTTAACGTACATTTTGTACATATAGATACAACCTTCATTGACGTGAAATTGTATCTATGTGGCAAACTATAACTAGAATGAACTCGACCACGTAGATTCTTATAACGATGAACCTACGTGGTCTTTTTGTATTTATCGAGTTCATTCGAAATGATTTATATATTGGAGGAATTTATTATGAAAAACAAAGGAATTTTAGGATTTTCATTAGTATTATTAGTCGTGTTATTAGGGATCTTTAATTTATAATACGGTACAAAAAAATCATCACAAAAAACTATTACGCAACAAGTAGCACAAACAACACAAGATAAAAAAGTGAAATTAGGGGTATTACAATTACTAAGTCATCCAGCTTTAGATGCAATCTATCAAGGTATTCAAGATGAATTAAAAAGAAGGTTATGAAGTAGGAAAAACTTAGAAATTGATTTCCAAAATGCACAAGGGGGACCAAAGTAACTTAGCATCAATGAGTGAAAAATTAGTTTCTAACAAAAAAACGATGTGATTGTTGGGATTACAACTCCTGCAACATTATCATTAGCAAATGTAACAAAAAGATATTCCAATCGTAATGGGTGGGATTACTTATCCAGTAGAAGCAGGATTAATTAAAGATGAGAAAAAAACCAGGAAACAATATTACTGGGGTTAGTGACCGTACACCAATTAAACAACAATTAGAAATTATGAAACAAGTGGTTCCAACATTAAAAAAACAGTTGGTATTTTTATATACATCAAGTGAAGATAACTCAGTAAAAACAAGCTAAACAAGCAGAAGAAGATGCGAAAGCTTTTAGGGCTAGAAGTAAAAGTAGCAACAATTGCAAATACAAACGATATTCAACAAGTAACAGAAAGCTTAGCAAGCCAAGTAGAAGCAATCTTTGTTCCAATCGACAATACAATTGCTAGTGCAATGGCTACAGTTGTAAAAAGCAACAGATGCTAAAAATACCAGTATTCCCATCTGCAGATACAATGGTTGCTGATGGTGGAGTATTAGGGTTAGGAGTTGACCAATACCAAATCGGTGTAGAAACAGCTAAAATGGTAGTAGAAGTATTAAAAGGTGCTAAACCAGCGGATACACCAATTAAATTAGCAAATGAAGGTGTTATCTACTTAAATGAAGAAAAAAAGCGAAAGAATTAGGAATTACAATTCCAGCAGATATTGCTCAAAAAGCACAAAAAGTTACTGCTAAAAATAATGAGTAGTAAAAACGTAGTCTAGAGAAGAAACATATATGATTGAGGGGATTGGGCAAGAAAGTTGTCCACCCTCAATAGTTAATTTAAAAAGAATACTCATAATGATAGCTAATATGGATGGAATAAGGTATAGTAGTCATTGAGTTTCTTATACATATAGATTTAATAGAAAAGGAAGGAAATATGGATTTAGTTATTTCAGCGATTTCTCAAGGGATACTTTGGGGGATTTTATCATTAGGTTTATTTATTAGTTTTCGAATTTTTAAATATTGCAGATATGACAACAGAAGGGAGCTTCCCATTAGGAGCCGCAACTTGTGTCATGTGTATTCAACACGGTGTACATCCTCTTCTGGCAACATTTATTGCGATGTTTGTAGGCGCCTTTAGCAGGATATGTTACAGGATTTTTAATTACGGTATGTAAATTACCTAGTTTATTAGCCGGAATTTTAACAATGACAGGGTTATTATCGGTGAATTTAAGAATTATGGGTCGACCAAACTTATCCTTATTAAATTATAAAAACGATTTTTAGTTTTTTTAGAGGAATGGAATTACCGAAGTATTTTTGATATTATTTTAATTGGAATTGTATTTGTTGGAATTCTAATTGTAGCGATGTATGTCTTTTTGCAACTGAAATTGGTCAAGCATTAATCGCTACAGGGGATAATGAAAAAAATGGCTATTTCTCTTGGGATTAATACGAGTCAAATGACGGTATTTGGCTTAATGTTATCCAATGCGCTAATTGCAATGGCAGGAGCTGTTTTAGCACAAAATAATGGCTATGCAGATGTCAACTCTGGTTTAGGAACAATTGTTATTGCCTTAGCAGCGATTATTATTGGAGAAGTGATTTTTGCAGATGAATCATTTGTTGGAAGATTAGTATGTATTATTTTTTTGGTTCAATTATTTATCGTTTATTACAAGCATCAATTTTACGATTAAATATTTTTTTGATCCAAATGATTTCAAATTATTGTCTGCAGCATTAATCGCTATTTGCTTAACGATTCCGCAAATTAAACAAGCGATTTACAAAAATTAGTCATCGTAAAAAGTGTACAATAGGAGGTAGAAGATGGATATTAGAATTGAAAAATGTTCATAAAAACATTTTACCCAAATACAAATAGAAGTCATGATGCATTAATCGATATTAACTTAATGATTCATAAAGGGGATTTTATTACAATTGTTGGAGGAAATGGAGCAGGAAAATCAACCTTTTTAAATGCCATTTCAGGAAGTTTCCCATTAGATAAAGGACATATTTATATGGGAGAAGCAGCAGTTGAACATACAGCTGAATACGAAAAGAGCAAAATATATTAGTCGTGTTTACCAAAATCCATTACAAGGAACAGCGCCTCGTATGACAGTTGCTGAAAATCTTTCTTTAGCTTTAAGAAGAGGACTAAAACGTGGATTGAAAAAAGGATATACTGCTGAAGAATTAGAACAATTTAAATTATTATTAACTCCGTTACAATTAGGGATTAGAAGAACGATTAGATGCAGAAATTGGATTGTTATCCGGTGGACAAAAGACAGGCTGTTTCATTATTAATGGCAACATTACGAACTCCTGAATTATTATTATTAGATGAACACACTGCTGCACTAGATCCAAAAACACAACGAAAAATTATGCAATTAACAAAAGGAAATTATTGAAGAAAAACAATTAACAGCTTTTAATGATTACGCATAATTTATCAGATGCATTAAGGTATGGAAATCGTTTAATGATGATGCACCGTGGAAAAAAATTATTCAAGTGTTCGAAAAAGAAGAAAAAAAGATACACTAACAGAAGAAAAAAATTATACCAATTAATGGCAGAATTAGACGAAGCGGATTTTTAATCAAGAAGCTTAATGAGAACAAGGCAGACATTTGAAATAAGTGTCTGCTTTTTATATAGAAATGTATCATCATTTCAGAATTACAGTTTTTATTCTATTGGAATTTGGTATAATGGAAATAATGAGAGAGTGAAAAGGATGTTTTATAGTGAAATTGTTTAATAGTAAACAATTTGGGAAAAAGCAGTTATATTGCAATAGGTGCTATTATTGGAATACTTGTTGGAACAACGGTAAGTTTATTTCGATTATTTCTTGGAAAAAACATTAGAAGGAGTTGTCACCGTTTATTCATATTTACAAGAATCTCCTCAATGGATTCCGGTATGGTTCCTATTTTTCTATGGTAATGGCTGTCATTTTAGGTCAAATTGTTAAAAGTGATCCAGATATTAAAGGAAGTGGGATACCACAAGTAGAATTACAATTACAAGGCAAGATGGACATGAATTGGTGGTCTGTCTGTTGGAAAAAAATTTGTGGCGGGATCTATTTCGATTGGGTCAGGATTATTACTAGGAAGAGAAGGTCCTTCTATTCAATTAGGAGCTTCTGTAGCACAAGGAGTAGCAGAAGGGCTGAATAGTAATCGAGTACAAAAAAATATATTGATTTCTAGTGGAGCGGGAGCTGGATTAGCGGCAGCTTTTAATGCTCCAATTGCTGGATTAATGTTTGTATTAGAAGAAGTTCATCATACATTTAGTCCATTAGTAGCTTTAACGACGTTAACGGCTGCTATCGTTTCGAATTTCGTGTCGTTACATATTTTTGGAGCACGTCCATCTTTAAATTTAGGAAATGATCAACTATTTCCAATGACGCATTATGGGTATGTGATTGTATTAGGAATTGTTTTAGGATTGTTTGGGTGGGTTTATCATCATTATACTTTACAATTACCTGCCATTTATGGAAAATTATTCCCATTTATTCCGAATTACTATTATTGTATCGTTGCTTTTATAGCGATTATCCCATTAGGGTTATGGAATCCACACGTATTAGGTGGTGGCGGGAAATGATTTTAGAATTGCTTCAAGAAAATCATACGGTTCAATTTTTAGCGATTTTATTTATACTGCGATTATTTTATTCTATGCTTTCGTACGGTACAGGATTACCAGGGGGGATTTTCTTACCGATTCTTTTCCTTGGTGCGCTTTTAGGTTTAGTTTATGCAGAAGTATTAATTCAATTTTTTTGGAGTAGATCCTAGTTTACGAGTGAGTTTTGTTTTTCTTTGCAATGGCGGGTTATTTTGCAGCAATAGGGAAAGCTCCTTTAACAGCTTTATTATTAGTAACAGAAATGGTTGGAGGATTAAATCAATTAATGCCACTGGGGAATCTGTACGTTGACTGCTTATATTGTTGCTGATTATTTGAAGATGGGTCCAATTTATGAAATTTTAGCAGAGCGTTTTAGACTCTGAACATCCGCATGAAACCAAAGGGAAACGAACAACTTTTGAAGTACCAGTAATGGTAGAAAGTCCATTAGTTGGAAAAAAATGATTCGAGATATTCCATGGCCAAAAAGATATTGTAATTGCAACTGTAAGAAGAGGAGCAAAAGAAGAAATTACAAGAGGCGATACTATCTTGCGACCAGGCGATATTTTTAATAGTAGTTTGTGATGAAGGAGTAGTAGGAGAAAGATTTGAAACAATGACACAATTATCCAAGGAATTACCGTTTTCTTAAACTTTATGGTATACTTCCTATGATAAATGGAAATGAAGGGGGATAGAAGGAAATGACGAAACATAACCTAAATCCACAAAGTGATGATCTAAAAAGAATTTGGGGATTCATTTGCAAAAAATATTCACGTAAAAAAATACAAGTTGGCTTTTATTTATTCATCATCATTATTGTACTATTTGGAGTTGTATATTTGTTTTAATACGGTCGCAAAACGTACGAAAACACCAATTGAGGGCTTATCGTGAAGAGTTCATTCAGTTAAAAGATCATATTCAACAGCAAGATCAGAAAAATTGAACAATTGGAGCAACAAATCAAATTGTTGTCAGAAAAAAACCATAACATTTTTATTGTAAAGAGTGAAAATTTTTCGTATTTTTTTCACTCTTTTCATTATTTTATTAAGGAATCATTTGAGAGGTTTTCTAAATTTGTTCGGAAATAGACTTGTAAAAGGCTTACAATTATGCTATACTGACTGTAGTGTTTTTTTGTTAGGGATAGAAATGGGATTTAAGAACTCCTTTTTGAACCACAGGCAGAAATATGAATAACCGTGCTGATGGCACAAGGAGGAAATGTTCATGGAACAAGGTAAAGTAAAATGGTTTAACGCAGAAAAAGGGTTTGGATTTATTGAACGTGAAGACGGAACTGACGTATTCGTACACTTCTCAACAATCCAATCTGAAGGTTACAAATCATTAGATGAAGGACAAGTTGTTGAATTCGAAGTTGAAGAAGGCGCACGTGGTCCTCAAGCAGCTAACGTTGTAAAACTATAATTTTATCATTTAAGAAAGAGGTTAGGATTTTCCTAGCCTCTATTTTTTTATTCTACAAAGCAATTTACTGGAATTATTTTTTTGACAGGTCTTCTAATTCGTTCTACAATAGGGACTATTCTATAAAGAGGTGGTAACATGAAAGAAAGAACAGAAGTTCCAGTAGAACAAACATGGGATTTATCATTATTATTCAAGACAGAAGAGGATTATAAAAAAATCTATCGAATTTTATAAACAATTGGTAGAAACTTTCTGTAAAACATTCGAAAAATCAAATTAACACTGTAGAAGCGATTCATCAAAGTTTAGCAGATTATCGTGAAATTTTAGAATTACGTGGAAAAAAATTGTTCAATATGCAAGTTTAGCAGTCAATGCGAATACAAAGGATAGAGAAGCGCAAAAATCGTTTAGCACAAACGAGAAAAAGTAGTCGCAGAATGCGATGCAACGATTAAGTTTCTTCTCTCCAGAATTAAGTCAATTAGAAGAAGAGTTATTAGCAGAAGCTTCAAAAATCCAGAAAATCACATTTATCTTGAAAGATTATTAGAAGATAAGCAACATCTATTATCAAAAGAAGTAGAATCTGTATTAGCAGCATTAGGAAATACATTGGATTTCCCTTATCAAAACTACAATGATATAAAATTCAAAGATATTCAATTCCCTAATTTTGAAGTAGACGGAAAAAAGAATTTGAAATGACATATAATAGTTTTTGAAAAAAACGTTTAGAGTCAGATGAAGATACATCAGTTAGAAGAAAAAGCTTTCGAAGTGTTTTCAAATACATTACGTAAATATGAACATAGTACAGCTTCTGCTTATAATGCTCAAGTTCAAAAAGAAAAAAACAATGGCTACTTTAAGAGGATTTGACTCAGTCATTGATTATTTACTAGATCGCCAAAAAGTTTCTAGAGAATTATATCATCGTCAAATTGATTTAATTATGGAACATTTAGCGCCTATTATGAGAAGTTATGCTCAATTAATTGGAAAAAAATTTATCAGTTAGATGAAGTACGTTATGAAGATTTAAAATTAGAAGTAGATCCTCATTTTTGCACCAAAAGTGAGCTATGAAGAAGCAAAAAGCTTTTATTTTAGATGGGTTAAAAACCATTAGGGTGAATCTTATCTAGCGATTATGAAGAGAGCTTTTGACGAGCGATGGATTGATTATGCGGAAACAATTGGGAAACGTACAGGAGCATTTTTGTGCATCCCCTTATGGAGCTAATTCATTTATTTTAATGTTCTTTACGGAAAAGTATGAATGATGTGATGACATTAGCACACGAATTAGGGTCATGCTGGACATTTCCAATTAGCGCATCAACATCAAAAATATTCAATTATCTAGACCATCAATGTACTTTGTTGAAGCACCATCTACTGCTAATGAGTTACTAGTGGAAAATTATTTATTACAACAGGCAACAGATGCTAGAATGAAACGTTGGATTATTTCGCAAATTATTGGTAAAACTTATTACCATAATTTTTGTAACGCATTTATTAGAAGCGCATTATCAAAGAGAAGTGTATCGATTAGTCGATAAAGGTAAAAAAATTTAGATGCAGAAACATTGAACCAAATTTATCGTCAAACATTGGAACAATTCTGGGGAGATTCTGTGGTGTTAACAGATGGTGCGGAATTAACTTGGATGAGACAGCCGCATTATTATATGGGATTATATTCTTATACTTATTCTGCTGGATTAACAATCGGAACTCAAGTTGCAAAAAATGATTCAAGAGAATCCTGATAGAGCTACTAATTGGGTAGAAGTTCTTAAAAATGGGTGGTTCTAAATCTGCAGAGGAGCTTGCTAAGGCTGCAGGGGTGAGATGTTTCTACGGATGCACCGTTGAGAAATACAATTGAGACAATTGGGGGACTATGTACAAGAATTAATTGGGTTAACGAATAGACTTAACTAGGGTAGTACTAGGACGCAGTAGCCTCACTGTGTGAGTCTCTTGGCTAAAAAGTTGAGCCTAGGGTCTCAACTTTCCTGCAATAGAATCTGCGTCCCAGATTCTGTGCTCGTACTACGACGTCAAGTCTTTCGTTCTTTACGTGGATATACGAGAGAGCGTTAAAAATAGACTTGACTGAGGTAGTACTAGGATGGCAGCAGCCCTGCGGTCTCATAGCTAAAAAGTTGAGCCTAAGGTCTCAACTTTTCCTGCAGCGATCAAGTCTTTCGTTCTTTACGTGGATATACGAGAGAGCATTAAAAAATAGACTTGACTAAGGTAGTACTAGGACGGCAGCGCTACATTCGTTCAATTAAAAAGAGTTGGGGACATCCTCTAACTCTTTTTTTGTTATATCTATTTTTGTACCCAACAACGTCCGTCTTGAGCTAATAAGTCAAAAACTTTCTTGTGGTCCAGATGAACCTGCAGGATAATTAGGGGAATTGTACAGATGACTCATTATCCCATGCTTGTCGAATACGATCCACAAATTTCCATGATGCAGCAACTTCTTCCCAATGCGTGAAGTTCGTCATATCGCCTTCCATACAGTCTAAAATTAAACGTTCATAAGCTTCTGGACTGCTTAAACCAAAACTCTTATCAAAGATTTTTTCTAAATGACTTGTTTGTAATCCGTATGAATTTCCAACTGCTTTTGAATTGATGACAAAGCAGAAGCCTTCTTTAGGAGTAATATGAATAGAAATTCGGTTTGAAGGGCATTTTTCCTTTTGTTTCGTTTTCGAATAGTGGAGAATCTGCTTCTTTAAACACAACATCAATCACAGTTGTTTTAGAATCTAGGCTCTTACCTGTACGAACATAAAATGGAACATCTTTCCAACGTTCATTATCGATAAAGACTTTACCCGCTACATAAGTTTCCATATTCAGAATCATCAGAAACATTTTGATCTTGGCGGTAACCAGGTAAGTTACCATCTAAAGAAGGGCCATATTGACCACGAACAAAAATTTTTTTAGCAACTTCTTCAGCTGAGTAGTGGCGTAATTGTTCTAATACATTAATTTTATTTTGTCGAACTTCTTCAAATGATTGAGGTGGCTCCATAGCAACTAATGCTAAAATTTGTAAAATGTGGTTTTGAACCATATCTCGTAAAGCGCCACTTGTTTCATAATATCCGCCACGTTCTTCAACACCCACTTGTTCAGCTAGTGTAATTTGAACATTATCAATATGATTACGATTCCACATTGTTTCGAATACACGGTTTGCAAAAACGAACAGCAGTAATGTTTTTGAATCATTTCTTTTCCTAAATAGTGGTCGATACGATAAATTTGATTTTCATCAAAAGAATGACGTAGTTGTTCATTTAAAATTTGAGCAGATTCATAATCTTTCCCGAATGGTTTCTCAATAATTAAACGATTATAGCCATTTTCTGTTAATAAAGCTTGGTCTTTTAAATGTTGAGTAATGGTTCCGAAAAATGAAGGAGCCATTGCTAAGTAGAAAGATTCTGTTTCCTTCGATGCGATATTGTAGGGTCTAATTTTTTTCTGATAATTTTTTTAAGACAACATAATGATGAGTATCCGTTACATTATGTGCTTGATAGTAGAAGTGACTAGCGAATTCTTCTGCTTGATTGACATCTTCTGTTAAACTTTGGATAGATTTTTACAACAACTTCACGAAAAATGTTCATCCGTCCATTCACGACGAGCTGTACCAATGACCGCAAAATGATTGCGGATAAATCCTTTTGAAATAAACGAAATAGTGCTGGGTATAATTTACGACTTGCTAAATCACCTGTTGCACCAAAAAAAGTAATCAATACTTTTTGTTCTTGCATAATGAATGCCTCCTAGTTCAGATTTCTTTTCCAGTGTAAAAATATAAAGGGAAAAAAATGTCTAATAATTGAACTGAAAAATGAAATTAAATTTTTGAACAGCAAAAGATAAAGTTGATAGAAAGGGCATTTCTTGCAAGAAGGAAGTAAAATATGTTAGATTAAACGTAACAGTTCAATTTTTAGGAGTGTATTAAATGACATTAAAAAGAGTTTTTTTGGGGCTAACAATTTTCAACCCAAATCAATTATGGAAAAATTATTGAGAAACCAATGAAATCTTCAAAACGTGTATTTTTCTTATTAACCCTATTATTAATGTTGCCAGGTATGATTCAAATGGCGGGATTATTTCACTCATTAGGGAAGGATTTAGTAGAAATTAGTCATCAATTACCAGAATTTGAAGTGAAAAAAATCATCAATTAACAACTCAAGAGAAAAAAATAAAAGGCTTTATGTATAAAAACAGATAGTCTAATATTTGTCTTTGATGAAAGTGGAAAAGACAACGAATGAAGATTTGTTGAATGAAACATCTGCTACAATTCCTGTATTTGCCTTATTAAAAGATGGTTTTTATTTAGAAACTAATATCAACCATCAAAAAAATTGAGTTGAGTCAGTTAGAAAGTTTGAATAAATCATTTTTCAAAGATATTGCAACGACTTTCCAACAAATGAGTTGGTTAAGTTTACTCATTGTTTTTATTCTGTATTTTCTTTTTTTAATTCGGTATATTTATTTGTTATTTTATGGATTGTTTCTTTCTTCGTAAAAACTAATAGCTGTATTATTTATGAAAGTGTTTATTCGATTCCCTAAACCAATTGGATGGCAAGTAGTTTTAGGAGCAGCTGTTTTACCTGTATTGATTTATACGATGATTGATTTACTAGGGATTCAATTTATTGGACCAGGACAATTTATCTTTTTAGCAACAACTTTTTAATTGGGTGATAGGAATTCGAGAATTTTTAAAAACAATCGACCATCATAAAAAAACTGGAGAATTTTTGTACTGCACCCTAAAAAGTTAGACATGAAAAAAATCTAACTTTTTGAGGGTGTTTTTATGAAATTAACTTATGAAGATAAAAATAGAAATCTATCAATTAAGAAAACAAGGTGAAAAGCTTAAAGAATCTTTCAAAGAAATACGATATCAACGTCGCTCATATTGAATACTTAGTACGATTGATCAATCGATATGGAATAGAAATTGTTAAAAAGAAAAATCGTTACTATTCGCTAGAATTAAAGCAGGAAATAATTGATAAAGTTCTTTTTAGAAGGGCGTTCACAATTAAGTGTATCTATTGATTATACACTTCCGAATCGTAGCTTACTTTCGAATTGGCTAGCACAATATAAGAAAAAAATGGGTATACTATTGTTGAGAAAACAAGAGGGAGATCAAATTCAATGGGACGCAAGCCAAAGAAAAAATTAGAAGAAATGACAGATTTAGAACGTCTTCAACTAGAGAATGAATACTTAAGAGCGGAGAATGCAATTCTAAAAAGTTAAGAGAACTCCGATTGAAGGAGGAAAAAGAGAGAAGAAAGACAGAAATTGTTCAAGAATTAATTAAAGAATTTCCATTGGATGTTCTTCTTAAAGTAATTAATTTAGCTCGTTCAACGTACTATTACCATTTAAAAACAAATGAAACAACCGGATAAGGATCAACAACTTAAAGATGAAATACAAGACATTTTTACAGAACATAAGGAAAACTATGGCTACCGTCGAATTCATTTAGAACTAAGAAATCGTGGGATTAAGGTGAATCATAAGAAGGTGCAACGCTTGATGAAAGTTCTTGGTTTTAATGGCTCGTATTCGCCGTAAACGCAAGTATTATTCACACAAAGGAGATGTTGGAAAGAGATCAGATAATCTGATTCAACGTGATTTTTGAAGGGACTAAACCAATGGAAAAATGCTACACAGACATCACAGAGTTTGCCATTCCGAATAGCGAACAGAAACTATATTTATCACCAGTTTTAGATGGATTTAACAGTGAAATTATTGCGTACAATCTTTCACGCTCACCTAACTTACTACAAGTAAAGACAATGTTAAATGAGGCATTTACAGATGAGAAGGACGAGAAAAACAATTCTCCATAGTGACCAAGGTTGGCAATACCAACATGATTCTTATCATCAATTTTTAGAGAGTAAAGGTATACTACCATCTATGTCACGTAAGGGAAACAGTGCAGATAATGGTATGATGGAATCTTTCTTTGGTATATTGAAATCAGAAATGTTTTTATGGATTTGAAAAAGAATTTAAGTCTCTTGATGAATTAGAGAAAGCTATTATCGATTATATTGATTATTACAACAACAAACGTATAAAAAAATTAAACTGGATGGGCTAAGTCCTGTAAATTACAGAATAACTCATTCAAACTCTGCTCGTATTGCTTAACTAGTAAATCTATTTGAGCTAAGAAAAATGCGCAAAAAATTTGGCGCGAACCCCTAGGGGGTTATTCATACATTTATGAATCATGACCACCCGTCTAACGGGTGGTTTTGAACCAGGGACTATAAGCCCAGATTACAAGCCAGCGCCTAAAGACGCTGGCTTTCACTTTATTCAAGCCTTATTGCTTTTGACTCGTCACTTGCCTCTTAAAGAGGCGTTTGTATTACTACCATCATCCCTAAAGGGATCCTCATACTCTTTTACACTTAATTTATCGATTGCTATATCATGTTTTTCTTGTTCTTGTATATACTTTCTTATGGTAGCTTCATTGAGTCCTACTGTACTTACATAATAACCTTCTGCCCAAAAATGACGATTCCCAAATTTATATTTTAAATTTGCGTGTTTATCAAACATCATTAGTGCGCTTTTTCCTTTTTAAATACCCCATAAAACTTGAAATACTTATCCTTGGTGGAATACTTACCAACATATGAACATGATCCGGCATAAGATGTCCTTCTATAATCTCTACCCCCTTTATAACTACACAATCGACGAAATATTTCTCCCAAACTTTTCCTATATTGATTATATATAACTTTCCGTCTATACTTAGGTGTAAAAAAACAATGTGGTATTTACACATCCATTTTGTATGTGATAAACTATTAGCTTTTTCAGCCATATTTTTTTCTCCTCTCGCTATATGATAGGCTTGAACACCTTTATTGTATCGCGATTGGAGTTTTTGGTATAACCTTCGATGCGCACCCGCATAGCGGGTGGTTTTATTTATCACGCACCTACGGAGCGTGACGGACTGAAAGTCACATAATCAAAAAGAGACGACTTATGTCGTCTCAAAAAGTCTAACTTTTTGGGGTCACTTCATTTTGGTTCTCCAGTTTTTAGTCTTTATTTACTATTTTTTTCTTTCTAGCTGATTGACGATTTTGTTTTTTTCGTTCAATTCTTTGTTTTTGTTTAATTTCATGAGTTAGTTTTTTTCTTGTATCCAGGCTTGACATTTTTAGCTTTTTTTAATCATTCCTTTTAAGCGAGGATCTAAGTCAGAGCTTTTGGGTATTTTTCTTTTTTTCACGACGAGAACGGTCATAACTTTCCACTAATTCGCCATTTTTTTAATTCCAATGTTTTTAAAAAGAAATTCCTTTAGCTTCAAGCGTTTGGATGGCTTGTTCTTGGTTAGGAGTGTAGAAAGTAATTGCTTGTCCAGCTAAGCCATTTCGACCAGTACGACCAACACGGTGAATGAAAAATTCTAATTCACTAGGAATTTCTAAGTTAATGACATGAGAAACTCCTTCAATATCAATACCACGAGCAGCTAAATCTGTTGCAACTACATATTGATATTCCATTTGTTGAATTTGCTTCATCACACGACGACGTTCACGAGCAGGAATATCTCCATGAATCGTTGCTACTTTTAAATTTTTTTCTCACGTAAAAAAATGCTGTAACTTCATCCGCTTTTTGTTTTGTATTTACGAAAATTAACATTAAGTATGGATGTCCTAATGTAATTAATTCAAATAATACTTCTAATGGATTTTGTGTTTTTCGTCACTAATAATTGATTCGTAATCGTTGGTGAAACTAATTGTTTATTTTCTACATGAATAATTTTTGGATTTCAAGATATTTTTTTAAGGAATGGTTTAATTTTATCTGGAATCGTTGCAGAAAAATACGGACATTTGTAAATCTTTCGGCATTCTAGAAGCAATTTCATCGACGGTTTCTAAAAAATCCTAAGTCAAATGTCATATCAGCTTCGTCGACAACCATCATTGTTGCCGTTTGAACAAGTAGAGCATTTTCTCGCATTAAATCAAAAAAATTCTTCCTGGAGTTCCGATGACAATATGAGGGGCAGTTTGTTGTAATTTTTGAACTTGACGAAGTTTGTCAGTGCCACCAACACATTTTTTTCTAACAGAATAGGAGTAGGAGCTTCTTCAATTAATTGAGCAGTTACTCGAACTAGTTGTTCTGCTAATTCACGACTTGGAACAGTAATGACTAATTGTAATTCTTGTTTATCTGGATCAATTTTTATGAATCAGTGGTAGTAAGAAGCTATGACTTTTTTTCCACTTCCTGTTTGGGATTGACCAATCACAGATTCTCCTTTTAATAGTAGCGGAATAATTTTTTTCTTGAATTTTAGTAGGAGTAGAAAAATGATAATTTTTCTAATGCCGTTTGTAAAAAAATGGTTGTAATTGATAATCTGTAAATTTCATGTTTTTCATCTCTTTTCTATAATCTAATTTGAAGCGTTGTTATTATACCATAGTTTTTTTAAGGATTTTAAAAAAGAGAACGAATAATAAGAAGGAAAAATCTAAAAAAAGCAAGCAAAAATTGCGTTTTCATATCAAAAGAGTGGTATTCTTAAAACATCAAACAGTAATTAAAAACTGTACTATTTTAGGAGGAATCAATTATGACTTTTTGAATTACCAAAATTAGCGTATGAGTTTTCTGCATTAGAACCTCATGTGGATGCTTTGACGATGGAAATTCACCATGACAGACATCACAACACTTATGTAACAAACTTAAACGCAGCAGTAGAAAAAAACACCCTGCTTTATTCGAAAAAGCGTGGAGGAATTAGTAGCAGATTTAGCATCTGTACCAGAAGATATTCGTGGTGCTGTTCGTAACAATGGTGGTGGACATGCTAACCATAGCTTATTCTGGGCAGTGATTTCACCAAATGGTGGAGGTCAACCTACTGGCGAATTAGCAGCAGCAATCGATAACAAATTCGGTGGATTTGATGCGTTTAAACAAGCATTTGCTCAAGCGGCAGCAACTCGTTTTCGGTTCTGGTTGGGCTTGGTTAGTTGTTTCAAATGGTGAATTAGAAGTTGTTTCTACTCCAAAACCAAGATAACCCATTAACAGATGGTAAAACTCCAATTTTAGGATTAGATGTTTGGGGAACATGCTTATTACTTAAACTACCAAAACCGTCGTCCTGATTACATTGCAGCATTTTTGGAATGTAGTTGATTGGAATGAAGTAGCTCGTCGTTATGAAGCTGCAAAAATAATTTTTAATAAATTTTGATTTGTTAACTCTTTGAGATTCCAGTGGGGACTTGAAGAGTTTTTAGTATTTTTAATTTTTATATAGACTTCCTGAGGGATAGTAGCTAGGGACGCCAGCAAACCTGCGGTTTTCATGGCTAAAAATCGAACCTTGGTCTCGATTTTTCCCTGCAATAAAAAGCCAGTTTGGCTTTTATTACTAGAGCTACTATGGGAAGTCTTTGTTTTGTGTCATAGAAGATGCGAGGTTTCATGATTTAATCGTAATTATGATGGTCAAAGTGAGGTTCAAAAATGATGGTCAAAGTGATGGTGAAAATGGTAAAAATATTGATCGAAAAATAGTAGATTGATATGGCAACAATCTTTCGTAGTTATAGAGCTACTATGGGAAGCCTTTTTCCTAAAAAGCGATTATTCTTGTACATCGTGACAAAATTCAAGAAAAAATGAGAAAAACATGATTGACAAAAGTGTCAGTTGAGTGATATTCTTTAAATTAGGAGGGATAAAATGCGAGATGTGAAAAGAACCGGAAATACGACGTGCTGAAATTATGGATGCTGCAATGCTACTTTTTATAGAGCAAGGGTATACTAATACAACAACTCAAGATATTGTTGACAAAGTAAATATATCAAGAGGCTTGCTGTACTATCACTTTAAGAATAAAGAAGATATCTTATATTGTCTTGTGGAACAATATTCAGATAAATTATTGAAAGATATTCATGTTATTGTCTATGATGAAGATAAAACTGCCATCGAAAAAAATTAGAGCTTTTATAGATGCCACAATTATATCTTCGGAAAAATATTTCAGTAGAGGGAACAACGTTACAAAAAAACAGTTGATCTTGAAGAAAAATCGATATATGATAGATAAGTTATCCCATAAGATTATTGAAAAACTGACAATATATTTTGAAAGGATAATAAACCAAGGAATATCAGAAAAACACTTTTTGTAAAATACCCGTCTGAAACAGCGGAATTTCTTATGACAGCTTATGTTTTTTTGTTTCAAATAACATAAGTATAAGATATTCAAAAAAAGAGTCTATCAATGAGTATTTAAACGCATTTAAGATAATGCTTGAACAAAGCTTAAATGCAAAAAAACTCTTTAGCAATTGAAAAAGAATAGAATGTTTGTAAAAATAATAATGTTCCGATAGCTAATGCTAAAAAAAGCTATCGGTATTATTTAAAAGAATAACTGACAAAATGTCAATGGAGGTAAAAAGCATGTTAGAGATAAATAATTTTAGTAAATTTTATGGAGACAAAAAAAGTTGTTGACAACCCTATCCATTTCAGTACAGTCTGGAGATATTTATGGATTCATTGGTGCAAATGGAGCCGGAAAAACCACAACAATAAAAAGCCGTACTTGGGATTCATGATTTTTGAGAATGGAAGTATAACGATTGATGGGCATTCCATTAAAGAGGAGCCTGTTATTTGTAAAAATGATGGCATATATTCCGGATAATCCAGACTTATATGAACATATGACGGGATTTCAGTACATCAATTTTATTGCAGATTTATTTGAAATTTCTACTGAAATACGCAGAGAAAGAATTCAAAAAAATATAGTGATTTATTTGAAATGACTAAGCATCTTTCGGGGATGATATCTTCGTATTCACATGGTATGAAGCAACGAACAGCGATTATTTCTGCACTGGTTCATTCTCCAAAGTTACTAATTTTTAGATGAACCTTTTGTAGGACTTGATCCAAAAAGCAGCTTTTTCTACTAAAGAAAGTAATGCACGAATGCGTGTCGGATGGAGGAGCTATTTTCTTTTCAACACATGTTTTGGATGTTGCAGAAAAAAATTATGTAATAAAATTGCAATTATAAAAAAATGGAAAGTTAATTGCAAGCGGAAATACAGAAGAAGTCAAAGGTGATAAAACTTTGGAAACTTTTTTCATGGAGGTACAAGATAATGAGCAAAATTTTGATACTAATTAGAGCCCAATTGATAAATTTTTTTCCAATCAATGAAATTAGAGAGCTGAGAAATAAAAAGCAAAGCTCTGTTATTATTGCAAGTTTTGGAATAATAACTCTTGCTATATTTTTTTCTGTGTCTATAATATTATGACAGCCAAAAACACTGGTACAAGTTGGATAGCAGGAATTGATACCGGCTTATATGGTTGCGGTATCAAGTTTTTTTCAATATTATTTTTGACAATATTTTATTCTAATGGAATTTTTATTTGGTAGCCGTGATATAGAAACGCTTTTTATCGCTACCTTTAAAAAAAGCTCAGATATTATAAGTAGCAAGTTTATGTTTATGTATTTATTGAACTTTTTAATAGGATTCGTATTTATGCTTCCTGGGGGTATTGTTTGGGCGTTAAACGGAAGCTTAAATATATTACAGATTATATTGTATTTTACCTCTATGATTTTTGTTCCATTGATACCTATGTGCATAGCAGCATGTATGGGAATGATTGTCGTTGCTGTGTCATCTTATTTTAAGAGGAAAAAAATGTTATTGCTCTAATCTTTTCATTTTGCAATGATAGGCATAATTGGATATATTGCAGTGTCAGCTATGAAATCAGGTAATGAAGACAGCATTGAGATTATGCTTTCTAAAGCAAATTACAGGACTGTACCCTAATGTCCGGGTTATTCGTGCAACACACAAATTTTCCCAATGTATATTGGAATGGGATTATTTATTGCTTTTTCAACAGCAGTTTTTTTATATTTGTAAAAAAATTGTTGCGATGAAGTATGGATTGCTTAATACTCTTGCTAAAAACAACATCAAGATATTCTGATAACAAAAAAATCTTATAATAGAAAAATCGATATTTCTTGCCTTGTATGAAAAAAAGAAATGGGACGCTTTTTTTTAAGCTCGTACATGGCGGTCTTGAATGCAGGCCTCGGTGTAATACTTTTTATGTGTTTTTAGTATATTTTTGCTTTTTAATTCTGTAGAACAAATAGGAGAGTCTTCAGGAATAGAAAATATAAATGAATATCTCTCAAATTTTGCTCCATTATTTATTGCATCTATGCTCTCGCTCAGTTGCCCGGCAGCTTCAGCGATATCTTTAGAAGGAAAAAACATTTGGATTTTGCAAAGCTCTCCTGTTAAGGTAAAAATGATCTTAAATTCCAAGATAGCTGTAAACCTTACACTTCATTTGATTGGGTATATGATTTCCATATTTGCATTTATGCTAAAACTTGATATGAACTTTATTCAAGTTATTAACCTAATATTTGTTCCTATATGCTATTCGATTTTTATAACAGTGATAGGAATTTCCCTAAATAAAAAGTATCCAAATTATGAATGGGAAAGCGAGATGATGGTTGTAAAGCAGAGCATGCCTGTTATTGTGTCTGGACTTGTCGGGATAATTGCACTCATTACACCAATTCTTCTTAATTGGTTTTTAAATCTTTCGATAACACCAGTTTTGCAGATAATATCAGTTACTTTACTTGTTATTTCAAGCGAAGTTTATATAAAAGTTAGCAAGTTAAATTTTATTTAGTTCAAGGAGGAAAAATGGTATGAAAGATGGACTGTTAAAAGATGTCTTGGTGTTGATATTAATGATTGTTGTAATATTTATTATTTGCATATTTCTCCCAGAGAAAAATTCCTGTTCATTTCAATGCAAAAAGGAGTTGCAGATATGTTTGCTAATAAATATTATCTTCTGTTTTGCTACGGTTATTCCGTATTCTGCTTATTGGAAATTTATACGAGGAAGGAAAAAAATAAAAAAGGTTAAGTGAATATGTATCCATATTTACAAATAGTATCTGTGATAAGAGCAACTGTTTTTAAGAGGTAAGTATATACTGGGGCAACAGATGACTCCCATAAGAACTTTAGCAGAGGGAAGAATGTAATCCTGCAACCGTCCAGAAAAGCATTAAAAGTTCTTGAGAAATAGGGGTTGATTGTTAGTCCTGGAAGTAAAGGATTTTTTTGGTTATTGAAAGTGAGAAGAAAAATAATTGAGTTAAGAAATCAGAATTTTAACAGGCTAACAAAAAAATATTGTTTGAAAAACTATATGCCTTAGGATTTTCGGATTCTGAGATTATCAAACTATTTGATAGAGTAGAAACTTAAAAAAATGAATAAAAAAATCAATTATGTGTGAAGAAGATAAAGATACTGACTATTTAGATTATTGATAAAAAGGAGGACTTCGTATGCCTAAATGTAGAAGTCCTCCTTTTTACTTGTGTTTAATTGAGACATTATCACTTGTGTTTGACACTGATTTTTTTCTTGTACTTCGTGACAGATATTGGACTATCGTATATAATAGGGATACGTGTAAAAGAATTAGAATGAATAAAAAAAGAAAAAAATAGAGATATTTAAGGAGGAACATATGCGAGTAGGGATTTTTACCGATACTTATTTCCCTCAAGTCAGTGGTGTTGCTACGTCTGTTCGAGTGTTGAAAGAAGAATTAGAACGTCTCGGTCATACGGTTATTATTTTTACAACAACTGATCCAAATGCTACGATGCCTGAGTGGAATATCGTTCGTTTAGGGAAGTATTCCATTGTTTTCATTTAAAGAAAGAAGAATTGCTGTTCAAGGATTTTATTGAAGCTTATAAAGTTTCTCAAGAATACGAATTAGATATTATTCATACGCAAACAGAATTTAGTTTAGGACTACTTGGGAAAAATTTTAGGAGCAATGCTTGGGATTCCAACAATCCATACATACCATACGATGTATGAAAAAAATATTTACACTATATTGCGAATGGAAAAATTTTTAAGACCAAGTCATGTGGCATATATTTCTAAAAAAACTTTTTGTAATCAAACTCGTGGAGTGATTGCACCAAGTCAAATGACCAAAAGATAAGTTATTATCTTATGGGAGTTACTCAAGAAGTTCGTGTTATTCCAACAGGTGTTGAAATTCCAAAATTAAATCCACAGGCTGCAGAAGAATTACGTGAGAAGTTAGGGTATACAAAAAGAGGATAAAAGTACTTTTTATCGTTAAGCCGTTTATCGAAAGAAAAAAATATTGCTGCGATTTTAGATGCAATGCCTGCAATTTTAGAAAAAGATTCAACTGTGAAATGTTGTATTGTTGGTGGAGGGCCAGAAAAAGAAGAACTTGAAAAAAACAAGTGGAACGTTTAGGGATTACACCTTATGTACAGTTCGCAGGTGAAGTGGAGCATCATCAAGTGTCTCAATATTATCAAATGGCAGATTTATACGTGAATGCTTCTGAGTCTGAAAGTCAAGGATTAACTTATTTGGAAGCTTTAGTGAATAAAAATTCCAGTGATTGCGAAGAAAAAAATGATTATTTACAACAATTTATTACGAAAACCAGAATTAGGAATGTTGTTTGAAAGAGATGAGGATATTGCTTCTAGCGTGTTAGCTTATTTAGAATGTAGCATCAAGCTTCTCATCAAGTTCAAGAATTACAAAATCAATTATTAGAAGAAATTTCTTCTGTAACTTTTTGCTAAAAAGAGTTGAAGCATTTTTATCAAGATGCAATTAGTAATTATCAACATGATAAAGAAAAATACAAAAAAACTTGGTTAGAAAAGATGAATTTCTTCAAAATCTATGATGATGACAAGGAGGACTGAAGAATGAAGAAAAATAGGATTTTATTGGAACAGGGTGTAATGGGTTCTTCTATGGTGAAGCACTTATTAAACGCTGGTTATCCAGTTACAGTATATAATCGAACAAAAGAAAAAGCACAAGCAGTTATCGATGCTGGCGCTATATGGGCAAATACTCCAAAAAGAAGTTGCGAGTCAATCCGATGTTGTATTAACGATTGTAGGATATCCAACGGATGTTGAAGAAGTTTATTTTTGGGTGAACAAGGGATTTTTTTCAGGGGATTACAAGAGGGATGATACTGATTGATTTAACAACAAGTACGCCTTCTTTAGCAAAAGAAAATTTCAGAAGAAGCTGAAAAAAATTCTCTTGTGAGGCGCTAGATGCTCCAGTTTCTGGAGGAGATTTAGGAGCTAAGAACGGAACATTGTCAACAATGGTTGGAGGTAAGGAGTCTGTTTTAGAAGAAGTACGTCCAATTTTAGAGACTTTTTCAAAAAAACAGTTACGTTACAAGGAACAAATGGAGCTGGTCAACATACTAAAATGGCGAATCAAATTATGATTGCTGGTACAATGACAGGATTAGTTGAAATGTTAGTGTATGCAAAAAGCTGCAGAATTAGATTTAGACAAAGTTCTTCAAACAGTAGGAGCTGGAAGTGCAGCAAACTGGTCATTGTCGAATTACGGACCAAGAATTTTGAAAGAAAAAGATTATAGTCCAGGATTTTTTTGCAAAACATTTCTTAAAAAGACTTACGAATTGCGATTGACGAATCAGAAAAGAATGGGATTATTTTTACCAGCAACTTTACAAGCAAGAAAACTATATGAAACAGTTTGTGATGATGGTTATGGGGATTTAGGAACACAAGCACTTATTCATTTATATTGGACACTTCCTGAATAAATTTATAAAAAAAGTATGATTTTTCAAAGGGATTTTCATATAATCTAAAAAAAGTTTTATGGTAGAATAGAAATTAAGAAAGCTGAAAGGGGTAAAGCAACATGAAACCTTCACAACTAGTTGCAATTGTGCAACGTCTACAAACAATGGCGGATCAAAGCACGGATATTGAAATTCGTCGTTTTGAAAAAAAGATGGTGTTGAAAAAAATGTGTTGTGACATTTAATCAAGAAGCAGATAGCTTTGAGTTAGAAGATTGTGAGACAAAACAAACATTCCAATTTGATGATATCGATTTAGTCGCAATTGAAATTTTTGAACTATTACAAGATTAATGACTTTTGTGATAAACCACGGCGCCTATACAATGTGTGCTGTGGTTTTTCAATATTTATACATAAGAAAAAAAGTGGGGATTACAATGAAAGTAGAAAAAGATTGGATTATTAGGATTTGGAACAGTTGGTAGTGGTGTCTATCATATTTTTAACAAAAACATCAAAGCATCAATTGAAAAAGAAAACAGGAGTTTCATTACAAATTGAAAAAAAGCTCTTGTAAAAAGAACCAGAAGTATTTGCCGATAAAAATTTCAGACATTACATTTACTTCGGATGTAGACTATATTTTTAAATGATGAAGAAATCTCTATTATTGTAGAAGTTTTAGGTGGAGTGGATTTTGCTTATAACTGTGTGAAGAATGCTTTAGAATCAGGTAAACATGTCGTAACAGCGAATAAAGATTTATTAGCAAAAACATGGTGTTGAATTATCTCAAATTGCTAGAGAAAAATAATGTGTATTTATATTATGAAGCAAGTGTTGGGGGGGCGGTATTCCTGTATTACGTCCATTAGTAGAACATGTTTGCAAGTAATGAAGTAGAAGCGATTTACGGAATTGTAAATGGAACAACAAACTTTATTTTAACTTCTATGAGTCAACAAGGATTGTCCTATGAAGAAGTGTTAAAAACAGCTCAGGAAAAAGGTTTTGCTGAAGCAGATCCGACAAGTGATGTAGAAGGTTATGATGCTACTTATAAATTAATCATTTTAACAAGATTAGCATTTGGAACAAATGTTTCATTCGATGCGATTCCTAAAAAAAGGTATTACACAAGTAACTAAAACAGATTTACAATTAGCTAAACTTTCAGGTTATACGATTAAATTATTAGCAAGTGTTGTGGCAAATGGGGAGGAAGTTTACTTAGAAGTACGTCCTTATTTTGTAAGTTTAAACCACTTATTAGCTCAAGTTGCTTATGAAAATAATGCCATTTCTGTAACAGGAGATGCGCTAGGAGAAATTTTACTATACGGAAAAGGTGCAGGTTCACACCCAACTGCAACAAGTGTGGTAGCTGATGTCATGATGATTGCAACGCAACAAAATCGTAATGCAAAAGTAGTTCCATTTGAACCATTAACGGAAGCGACTAAAGTTCATACAACAACAGCTCCATTAAAAGATTATGCTGTTGTGATTGAAACAAGTAAACCAGAAGAATTTGACGGTGTTGTGTTACCAAATCAAGCAGTATTAACAAGATTCGCTCAAATTTCAGTAGCTGAGTTAGAAGAAAAAGTGTCAGCATATCAACAAGTAGATGGTGTAGAAGCAGTTAGAATCTATCCTGTGTTGGAGGCGTAATCAATGAAAATTATTGTACCCGCAACAACTGCTAATATTGGATTAGGATTCGATTCCATTGGGATTGCAGTTGATTTATATTTAACATTAACGGTTGTAGAACCTAGTAATGAATGGAAAATTGAACATCCATTTGGAGAAGCTGTACCAAGCAATCAAGAGAATTTAATTATTGAGACAGCTTTAGCAGTTTGTCCAACCTTACAACCTCACCATTTAGTGTGTGAGAGTGATATTCCAATGACAAGAGGATTAGGAAGTAGCTCTAGTGCGATTGTTGCAGGAATCGAATTAGCAAATCAATTAGGGAATTTAAACTTAACTCCGCAACAAAAAGTTGAATGGGCAACAAAATTAGAAGGGCATCCAGATAATGTAGCTCCTGCTATTTTTAGGGTGGATTAGTCGTTGCGTCTTATGATGCAAAAAGCCAAGAAGTTGACTATTTACAAAAAGAAATCCAATCTGATATTCAAGGAATTGCGTTAATTCCAGATTTTGAATTATCAACAAAAGCAAGTAGACAAGTGCTTCCTAGTGAATTTGTTTACGCTCAAGCGGTACAAAGCAAGTAGTCGTTCGAATGTATTAGTTGCAGCACTATGGCAAGAAGATTGGGAAAAATGTTTCTAGAATCGTAGAAAAAGATTTATTCCATGAACCTTATCGTGAAACATTAATTCCGTTTTTAACACCGGTACGTAAGCTTGCAAAAGATAATGGAGCGATTGGTACGTACTTAAGTGGAGCGGGTCCAACCGTGATGGTGTTATCTTCAAAAGAAAATGCACCAAGTATTGCCCATTATTTACAAGAACAATTACCGAAAGAAAATTAGGGAAATATAAAATTCAAGTATTAACCGTCGATCCATTAGGGCGTTCGAGTTGAAAAAAAGATAATAGATAGAGGAGAAATATGTCCATTAAACTAACACCAACGTGGTTTATCAAAGATTATTTATCCATTTCCATTGAGTTTTTTTAAAAAAAGCAATCGATTAAAAACAATTTTTGCAGATATTGATAATACATTAGTGGATTGGGATGAATTAGATACAAATGATACATTACAAACATGGGTTCAACAATTAAAAGAAAATCAGATTGAAATCATATTAGTGTCTAATAATCGTAAAAAATCGTATTGAAAGAGTGGCTGAACAATTAGGCGTTCCGTACGTTTTTCCAGGGATTAAAACCACTGCATAAAGGATTTAAAGAAGCATTGAGTCAAACGACTGCAACAAAAAGATGAAATTGTGATGATTGGAGACCAGTTATTGACAGATATTTTTAGGGGCAGGAACTTTTGGAATTAAAACCATCCTTGTTAAACCTTTTAAAAATTATCAGATGCTAAGAAAACAAGAGTGAATCGATTTTTTTGAAAAATTTAATCCTAACGATATTATATGGAAAAATTACTCAGAGAAATGGGAGGAGAAAAATCCATGACTGAAAACCACTATTTTTGTATGGGATGTGGAGCAACGATTCAAACAGAAAATCATGAAGAAATCGGCTATACTCCAACAAGTGTATTGACAAAAATGTTAGAAAAAGAAGAACCCGTTTATTGTCAACGATGTTTTAGACTTAGAAATTATAATGAATTACAACCTGCTTCTTTAAGTGATGATGATTTCTTAAAAAAATGTTATCTTCGATTGCAGAAGAAGATGCACTAGTTGTTTATGTAGTCGATTTATTTCGACTTATATGGCAGTATGATATCAGGATTGAAAACGTTTTTATTGGAGATAATCCAGTATTATTCGTTGCCAATAAAGTGGATTTATATCCAAAATCAGTGAATCGTAATCGTTTGAAAAAAACTGGATTGAACGTTTTGCGAAAAGAATATGGGATTCGTCCAGTCGATACGATTTTTAGTAAGTGCGAATAAACGCATTCAGATTGACGAATTATTAGATAAAATAAATGAATACCGTCAAGGGAAAGATGCTTATGTAGTAGGGGTAACCAATGTAGGTAAATCTACTTTAATTAATAAATTAATTCAAAGTATCGGTGGAACAAAAAGATGTGATTACAACTTCTCAATTCCCAGGAACTACATTAGGACAAATTGATATTCCATTTGATGAAAAATCAAGCTTAATTGATACTCCTGGAATTATTCACCGTCATCAAATCGCACACTATTTAGCGGAAAAAAAGAAGTGAAAAAAAGTATTACCTCAAAAGGAATTACAACCAAAAAAACTTTCCAATTAAATGCAGAACAAACGATTTTTTTATTGGTGGACTTGTACGAGTGGATTATACAAAAGGGAGAAAGAAATTCCTTTAACATTTTATACTCCACAAACGATTGAATTACATCGTACAAAAATTAGAAAAAAAGCAGACGACTTTTATGCAAGACATAATGGAACGATTTTTAACACCTCCTACCGGAGATAATGTGAAACAATATCCAACTTTACAGAAGACAGTCTTTTTCAATAAAAAGAAAAAAATCAGATATCGTGATTGCAGGTTTAGGATGGATAACGATTCAAAAACCAGGGACGATTGAAGTTTGGAGTCCAAAAGAAGTAGACGTCATTAAACGTCCATCGATAATATAAGAAGGAGGGATTGGATTGGAATTAAAAGGGAAAAAGAAAGACAATTTTTTTCAAAAAGAAGCACATAGTATTAAACCGATTTTTCAAATTGGAAAAAGGCGGTTTAAGCGAAGAAATGATTCAACAAATCCAATTTGCGATTGAAAAAAACGTGAATTAATTAAAGTTAGTTTATTACAAAAATACAATGGAAGAACCTCAAGAAGCTGCTGAAGTATTAGCAGAACAAACAGGTAGCACAATTATTCAAGTGATTGGCCATACAATTGTATTGTATAAACAAGCTAGAAATCCAAAAAATCGTGATATTTCGATTCGATTTGCAGAATTTGTAAAAAGAGGGCGATAATATGATGCAATCCATCAAGCTTTGTCCAAAAGTGAAACAAAATGATTTTAGTGGAAAACAAAAGCGTGTTGGAATTTTTAGGAGGAAGTTTTAATCCACCTCATGTGGCACATTTAATTATGGCAGAGCAAGCAAGAGTTCAGTTGAATTTAGACAAAATCTATTTTATGCCAAGCCATATTCCACCTCATGTTGATGAAAAGAAGACGATTGATGCCAATTATCGAGTCGAAATGACCCAATTAGCTATTCGAGATAATTATCATTTTGAACTTGAAACGATTGAATTAGAACGACCAGAAAAAAGTTATAGCTTTGATACGATTCAACTATTAAAAGAAAAGAATCCAGATGTGGACTATTACTTTATTATCGGTGGCGATATGGTCGATTATTTACCGACTTGGCATCGAATTGATGAATTAGTACAGGAAGTTCAATTTGTAGGAGTTTGTCGTCCAGGTTATCCAAAAGAAACTCCATATCCCAGTATTATGGATTGAAGCGCCTCAAATGGAAATTAGTTCAACACAAATTCGTAAAAAATGTGTTATGGGGACAAAGTATTCGTTACCTTGTTCCAGAAAGTGTAGAAGAATATATTTTTGAGAAAGGACTGTATCAAGAATGACAGTTTTAGATTTTTTTCTCCTTATTCTTCTTTGAGTCGTGAAAAAATTTTACATCAAGTTCGCTCTCAAATGAGCCAAAGAAGATTTGACCATTGTTTAAGAGTGGAAAAAGAAAAATCATGGAATTAGCGACATTATATGGAGTAGATGTTACAAAAGCTTCTTTAGCAGCGTTAATTCATGATTATGCAAAAGAAAGACCCTTAGAAGAATTACAAGAGTTAGTGGTCAAAAAACAGTTGTCAGAACAACTACAAAATCAATCTTCTGAAATTTTACATGGACCAGTAGGTGCAGAAATTTTAAAAAGATGAATTAGATATTCAAGATGAAGAAATTTTTAGACGCTATTCGTGAACATACGATTGGTGGAACAAAAATGACTCTGTTATCCAAATGTTTATTTGTAGCAGATGCCATTGAAGATGGAAGAAATTATCCAGGAGTAGAAGAAGCTAGACAAATTGCTAGTCATAATATTGATGAAGCAGTTCGATATTTAGTACGACATACATTACAATATTTAATTGAAAAAAAGAAGTGTATATTTATCTTGGAACATTAGAAGTTTATAATTATTTAGTAATAGAAAGAGGAAACGTATGACAGAAAAATCGTAGCAAACAATTATTAGACGTAGTATTAAGAGCAGCAGATGATAAATTAGCTCAAGAAATCGTTGCGTTGGAAGTAGGTCACTTAACACCTGTGGCAGATTACTTTGTTATTACTCATGGAAAAAAATGAAAAACAAGTACAAGCCATTGTAGACGCCATTGAAGAAGAAGTACATAAAGAAGGCTTTTGAAGTGAAAAAGCATCGAAGGAAAAGACAATGCTCGTTGGATTTTAATGGATTTAAACGATGTCATTGTACATGTATTTTACTATGAAGACCGTGAATATTATAATTTAGAAAAATTATGGAATGACGCACCAATCGTTAATATTGCGAGTGAAAAAGAATGACCTATCAAACCTTTGCACATGTATATGATGAAGTAATGGATCATGAACAATACCAATTATGGGTGAATTTTACAAAAGATTCTTTTTAACACGTATACGAATAAAAAAATATTCAAAAAGTCATGGAATTAGCTTGTGGAACGGGTGAAGTTTTCGACTTTACTAACAGAGGCAGGCTATCAAGTGACTGGAGTTGATTTATCTAGCGAAATGTTAGATATTGCCAAAGAAAAATATCAACAAGAGTATCCTTCGATTGATTGGGTTCAAAAAGATATGCGTGATTTAAAAGGATTAGAGACTTTTGATGCGATTACATTATATTCTGATTCACTTTGTTATTTAACAGAGTTTGAAGATACAATCAAAGTATTTAAAAACTGTTTACGAGCATTTAGAAGAGGATGGATTGTTTTTATTTGATGTGCATTCTCTGTATCAAATGCAAGAAGTATTTCAGGATATCAATATCATTATACAAGTGAAAATTTAGCGTTTTTATGGCAAAGTTATGAATTAGAGGAACCTGGAAGTGTAGAACATGTCATCGATATGTTTGTTCGTGATGAATCTCAAATGAGTAAAGCATTATTTGAGCATTTTCAAGAAGTGCATGTGGAGCAAACTTTCCCTATGGAATGGTATCAAGAAGCACTTGAAATGGTAGGATTTAAAAAAAGTATGGATAAAAAGCCAATTTTGGTGAATCAGAAGTGGAAGAAACTTCTCCACGTTGGTTTTTTATTGCATTGAAATGAGGAATTACATGAAAGCTTGTGGAATTATTGCAGAATATAATCCATTTCATAAAGGTCATCATTATCAAATCGAACAAATTAGAAAGCAAACAGATCCAGATGTCATTGTTGTTGCGATGAGTGGAAATTTCGTTCAAAGAGGCGAACCAGCCATTGAGAACAAATGGCATCGTGCAAAAATGGCTCTAGAAAATGGGGCGGATTTAATAGTAGAATTACCAACACTTTCAAGCACACAAGCCACTGATTGGTTTGCGGCTGGAGGCGTTGGTATTTTGCATGCTGCTAAATGCCAGGAAATTGCTTTTTGGAGTAGAAGATTCAAGAATAGATTTTCAAGTAGCATTTGAGGAATGGAATTCATTACAAAGACAAATGAAAGAACACGTCACGAATGACGAGATGAAATCTCTCACTTATGCCAATCGACTTTCGCTCATTGCAAAAGAGAGTTTTTGGAGAAAAACAGTCCGTTATATCGATTAATGCAACAACCGAATCAACAATTAGGATTTGCCTATGTAAAAAGAAATTTTGTCGAGAAATGTACCAATGAAAGTCTTAACTATTGAACGAATGGGAAATGGACATTTGGATGAGGTATTGCTAGAAGGACAGTTTGCTAGTGGAACTGCATTACGGAAGCAATTATTGAAGGTTGAAAGAAATTCAAATTTATATGCTCAATTACCTTATTTAGAAGAAGTATCTTCAAATGAATATCGAAATGGGTGGGAACAATATTGGACATTGTTAAAAATACCAAATAGAACGAAGTAGTTTGGAAGAACTAAGAACAATCTATCAAATGGATGAAGGAATGGAATATCGATTCAAAAATGCTTACCTCAAAGTAAATTCGTTTTAATGATTTTTATACAATTATTGAAAAAAATAAGCGATGGACTTGGGCAAGATTACAACGTTTATGCTTATATGTGTTATTTGGAATCACAAAAAGTGCAAGTGATACAATATTTTGAAAAATATTCGTGAACCAAAAAGAAGTAACTGTTTTAGGATTTACTAAAATAGGAAGAGAATATTTAAAAAAATTTACGAGAAGAAGAAACAGAATTTATAACAAATTATGCTCATCCTTCATTAGAATTACAAAAGAAATTTGATAACATTTATGATATAATGAACCCATCTGGGTATTTATCTGCTCAAAAAAATCGATGCCTGTGATGAAATAGTGCGAAAGAAAGGATAAAAAGTGAATGAAGAAAAAAGTAGTAGCATTACTAGGAATAGGATTACTTCCAGTTACAAGTGTCTTTGCTGAAGAGACAAAAAAATGTTGAAACTAACAAGTTAACAACCATTGAAGAAAAAACCAACTAACTTAAAAAGAAGTGGGAGAAAAGAAATTAACAAAAAGAAATTCCACAATATAAAGAAGTTAAAGAAGAAACTAAAGCTGAAACAAAAAGAAACTAAAACGACTAAAGAAGTTAAAGAACAAGTGGAAAAAAACGGTTCAAGTACCAAAAGAAAAAAATTAGTCGTTGGAAAAAAACATTGAGATAAAAGAAGGCAAGTATTATAAAAAAATAGTACTCTGATTACAAAAGAATGGATTTTTAATGAAAAAGAAGGAGCTTGGTATTATATTTCTGAAAGTGGAGACATCGTTAAAAATGCATGGGTTGGAGATTACTACTTAGGTCAGGATGGGAAAATGCTTTCTAATCAATGGTTGTATGATTCGTTTTTATAAAGGATGGTATTATTTAACGAATAGTGGTGCATATGCGAATGCAACATGGGTTGGAGATTATTATTTAAAAACAATATGGTAAAAATGGCGGATGCTGAATGGGTTTATGATCCAAATTATCAATCATGGTATTATTTAAATAATGGTGGAAGTTATGCTCGTTCTCAATGGGAAGGGAATTACTATTTATATGCTGATGGAAAAAAATGGCAACAAAAAGCATGGGTAGATTCAGAAAAATACTATGTAGATGAAAATGGAAAATGGGTCGAGTATGTTAAACCATTAAATACTCCATGGTACTTCCAAAGAGACCCTCAATGGGGTTCTGAAATATTAAAAAGGAATTACAATGGCTGTTTCAGGATGTGTACCAACTTCTCTTTCAATGATTTTTTTAATGGATTTGGTGAGAATACAACACCGATTGAAGTAGCACGTTGGATTATTGAAAATACTGAGTCGATGAATACAAATGGCTATGTTGGAACTAGAGCAAAAGGTTCAGCTGCTGCACTAAAAGCATGGGGATTTGATTATAAAGTCATTAATACAAAAGAAGATGTGAAACAAGCTTTAGTAGAAGGGAAAAACGATACTAGCTTGTGTTGGACCAGGACATTTTGTCAAAGTAGCAGGTGGAGCTCATGCTATTGTATTAAGTGGCTATCAAGATGGTAAAAACATTTGTAAGAGACCCTGAAAAATAATGGAAATAGTAGATGGTTTGATATCGATGATTTATGGAATCAAAGAAGTTTCGATGAAGGGGATATCGAATTAGGCGGTCCATTTATGGTTGTAGAAAAAAAGTTGCTACTAAAAAAATGATTGCAATCTATGTCAGAAATCTGTAGAATCAGCTTATAAAATAAAAATGATGGAGAAATATACAATTGTCAAGTAGAAAACATTGACAAACAAGAGATTCCTTAGTATAATTCTCTATGTTGCTTTAGGGGTGAAAAAAATGTGAAAATATCATTAAAAACAACTTGAAAATTCTCAAGGAATACCGGTTTATTTTTGATGAAGAAATGCAAGTAGAAGATAACTTAAAAGAGTCGTGATGATACGATAATAGCAGTTTCTCCTGCTGTAGCAAAAGGATTTCTTGTTTATCAAAATGAAACAGTTGTTGCACAATTTACATGTGTTGTCGATATTACACTTCCTTCATCCAGGTCTCTAGAGCCAGTGGTTGTGCCATTGTCAATAGAAATTGTTGAACGATATATTCCAAAAAGGAACTTCATTTGAAGAACAGGAATTAACAGAAATTGTTATTCCATTAGAAACTGATTGGATAGATTTACAACCTGCTGTGGAAGATCATATTTTACTTTCAATTCCTTTACAAGTCTTATCGCCAGAGGAATTGAGTGAAGACCGAATGCCAAGTGGTCAAGATTGGGAAGTCATTTCTCAAGATGAGTTGGCTTTTAGACGTACAGTCGCAAAAGAACAACAAATTGATCCAAGGTTAGCGGCTCTACAGTCTTTCTTCGATTCCGATGAGACTGAAAAGTAAAAAGCATTTTATGTAAAGAAGATTGATTAGGAGGTGTACAAAATGGCAGTACCAAAACGTAAAACATCAAAAGCTAGAAAAGCTAAACGTCGTACTCACTTCAAATTAGAAGTACCAGGGTTAAATGCATGCCCTAACTGTGGTTCATTAAGAAAAAGCCACCATGTTTGCCCATCATGTGGACAATATGATGGAAAAGAAGTTGTTTCTCAAGAAGCATAATATTAACAATCAAGCCTACACTTTTGTGTGGGTTTTTTTATTTGCATTAGTTCTTGCATCAAATTGATGAATTAAATTGATAAGGATTCCTTATAGCTTTTGTTGGTGAAGTTTGTAGGAATCTTTTTGTGATAACTATTGTTAATAAATTCTTTTTTTCAATCTAAATGGATTTCTATAATTTAGTATAATCATAACGTTTAAAAAAATAGACATTTTTTTAGCAAAAAGTGTACAAAAATAAAAAAATGGGAAATAGCATTAAGTTTGCGAAAAAATCTTTATTAATTTTAGCTATTTTCTATTTAATTAATTTAACAGTAATGAAAGCGTGCACCTACTAGAATTAAAAATGATGAAAAATAGGAAAAAAATTATATAAATAAGAAGAGTTGATTGTGAATTTTTTTATATTTTTTTAGAATGTTGAAATTGCTTTTAAATATAAAGAAAAATATAAAAAAATAAAGTTTATTTATTGTGAAATTAAAAGTTGCATTTCTTGAATTTTTTTATATCAAATATGTTAATTTATATTAGCCAGATAAAATGGAAATAAAAAAAGAAGAGGAGATTATAATGAAGAAAAAGAATCAAAAATAATGAATTTAATCGAATTCAACGATTTTCAATTCGTAAGTATAGTTTTGGTGCTGCATCAGTAGCCATTGCAACGTACTTAATGTTTATGGGAAATGGCGCAGTATATGCTGCACAAGAAGGAGTAGTAGAAGGAACTGAACCTAAAAACAGGGGAAGTAGTGACTCCAAAAAGAAGAGCAAAAAAATCTGAAACTTTAGATAAGTCAGCTTTAATTCGTTTAATTGCTGAAATTGAAACTAAATTATCAGATGGAAAAATACAATGATAAAAACAGAAGAAAGTTTATCTGTATTAAAATCTTCAGTCGAATCAGCTAAAACAACTGTAGTAAATGCAACTTCACAAAAAGAATTAAATGCTGCTTACAATAGTTTAGCAACAACTGTAAGTTCAAAATTAAAAATCTAAACCAACAGAGAAAAAAAGAAACTCCAGCAATAGACACTACTAATGGGAAAAGAAACTGTCGGTAAAAAAAGCAGAAAACACAGAAAAGAAATCTGATTCTAACTCAATCGAAAAACACAGGTTCTAAAAGATCCACGTAATGGGAAAGAGATGGATAAGGAGAATGCGTTTAGAACAGAAGCAACTGCTGCGACGCATGAAGCAACAACAAACAAAGTAGGAAACATTAGTTACACTATGGAGTTTTCTGATGATGCTAAAAAAAGAAATCTATCTTTATAACCAAGAAGATACAAATATTGATATCACTGTGAATTCCACTGCAGGAAATATTAGTTCAGTAAAAGTTAGAGGTGGCGGTAATAGAGCACTTGATGAAGCAACTAAAGATAGTGCTGTTCAAATTGATGGATTTGGATGGAGTTATACACAAAAACTGTAACTGAAACACCTGGCCCAGTAACGATGAATATTACTGGTAAGACTAATGAAAGATTTTTAGGTCTTGCTAACTACTAATAGACGTGAAGATCAAAATTCGGTTTTAGGAGATAGATATTTAGTAGTTTCAGATGCAGCAGGTGGAAGTGTCAGCGCAGCTTCTAACGGTTCAAATCAACCTGGATTCTTCAAATTAGTTGTTAAATCTCAAACATACAAATACAGTATCCAACAACCAGAATTAAATGGAGATAAAATTGGTGTAGCTGATATTAATAACTTAACAGCAGCAGATATTCAAAAAAATTAAAGACCAAATTAATATCGAATATTCTAAAAACAAGTACTGATGCAAGATTAACTTCTAAAAAAAGGTACTGCATTAGAGAAATAAAGCTGATGTTGTTAAAAAAATATTGAAGTAGATGGACAAAAATATTACTGTAACATACAACGATGATTCTACAGATACAGCAACAATTTCAAGTGTTGTACGTACAAACGAAAAAACCAACTGTAGAAATTAAATATTCTGACCCAGCACCTAAATAAAAAAAGAAGTATATGTTTATGCATCAGAAGTAAATTCATTTTGACATTAAAAGTCAAAGATGATAGTGGCAAACTTGCAAGTGCTAGAGTTAAGAAGAGGAAGCAACCAAGAGTTTAAAGATGTAGCAGGAGATACAAACTAAACAAAGATACTCAATATGGATTTCACTGCAAACAAATTTACTTCTGAAACACCAGCAACAGAAGAAAAATCCAACAGTTATTACGTATACTGGTACTCCAGCACCAGAAGGAATTTTACAAAAGAAAAAAATTTGAAAGAAAGCGATTCAAAATGGAGGAACTCCGTTAGGATGGCGCTTTTGTGAAAAGCTATTGATAAAGATGGTGCGGATGCACGAGGAAATGGTAGAGATGCTACTGACCCAACTGCAGTTAATGTAATCCTTAAACCTCAAACATTAAAAATATGATATTCAAACTCCAGCAGAAGCGGACAAAGTAGCAGTAACAGATGCTTCAAATGTAACAGATGCTGAATTTGCAAGAGTTAAAGAGAAAAATTAAATTAGAATATTCTCAAAACAATCCCAGATGAGCGTTTAGCGGATAAAAAAAGGTACATTAGTTGATGTACAAGAACAACCTTCACGTATTCAATCAATTACTAGAGATGCTGATGATAATGTAGTTGTGACATACGCAGATGGATCTCAAAAGATAAAAAAACCTTTATCAGAATTAGTTCGTGTAAACAATGCTCCAGAAGTGAAAAATTCCCTTACTCTGTAGATGGTAAGAAAGGATGTATATGTATATGCAAATGAAGATGTCAATATTGATATTAAATATACAGATGACTCAGGTAAAGTAGCCTCAGCTATGTTAACAGTGGAGGAAATCAACCGTTTAAAAAGTACTACATGAGGATAATCCTAATCTTTTTAGATAATGAGTTTGATATGACTTTGAAGAAACTGATTTCTGCAGAGACTGCAGCGACAGAAGGAAAAATCCTGCAATTGTTAAAAATTCGTGGATTAGTAACGAAAAGAAACACCAGGTCTTAAATCAGATAAAGTTCCCTAAAGGAGATACATGATGAATATCGATCTAGTAACTCGTTATGCAACAGCAACAGATACAGATGGACGAGAATATAGTGAATAACGCTACTGGTTCTTCATATGCAACAGACCCAGGTGCATTTTACAATTGTATTAAAATCTCAAACAAAGAAATATGATATTAGAGAGTTAGATGATACTGAAACAAAACAGTGGTAACAGATATAGCGAATATTCCAGCAGATGAGTTAGCTAAAAATTAAAGAGAAATATTCCTTTAGAATACTCTAAGAAAAAAATGAAGATAAAAAACTTAGAAGATAAAAAAAGGAACAGCAGTAGACAAAGCTGATGCTGCAAAAAGTAGTGGATACACTTGTTCAAAAATGGGGATAAATTAGAAGTAACGTATAAAGATGGTTCTAAAGATACAATCCCAGTAGATAAAGTTGTGAAATTAAATAAACAACCAGCTATTGATGCAGTAAATAACAAAAGCAACAGACCAAATTACAGCGATTAATAATAACGCTGCATTAACACCAGCTGAAAAAGAAAAAAAGCTATCGCTAAAGTAAATGAAGATAAAACAGCAGCATTAGGTAAAATTGATGAAGCTACAAATAATGGCGCAATTGAAACAGCTAAAAATGATGGGAATACAGCAGTATCAAAAGTAAACCCAGTAGCTAAAGAAGCTGCTAAACAAGCTGTTGCAGATGCATTAAAAGCTAAAAATGATGCACTTGATGCGCGTGAAGATTTAACTCAAAAAGAAAAAGAAGATGCAAAAGCAGCTGCTAAAGTAGAAGCAGATAAAGCAATTGCTAAAAATTAATGAACAACCAGATACTGCACCAACACCAGCAGAAGCAACAACAGCACAAACAGCAGTTGATACTGGAAAAACTGATGGTACGACTGCAATCGGTAAAATTAATCCAATCGGTAAACAAGCAGCATTAGATAAAATAGATGAAGCATTAAAAGAAAAAGAAAAAGAAATCGATGCTCGTACTGACTTAACTGATGAAGAGAAAAAAGAAGTTAAAGATAAAGCTAAGGAAATAGCAGCTACTAAAAAAGCTGAAATTAATGCTAAGAAAAATAATGCAGATACAGAAGCAGAAGCTAGAACAATTCAAGGTAAAATCAATACAGCAGGTACTGATGGAGCAGCGGCTATCACAGCTTTAGCAAAAGATCCAGCGAAAAAAACCAGAAGCAAATCAAGCAGTAGCAGGTAAAGCTGAAGCTAAAAAAAGCAGATCAATCGAAGACGATACTGCATTATCACCAGAAGCTAAGAAAAAACTTCAAGATGAAGTAGATGAAATTAAAAAGGCATCAGAAGAAGCGATTAATGGCGCTAAGAAAAATGCCGATGTTGATCAAGCTAAAAAAGCAGCTGAAACAGCAATTGCTGCTATTAATTCTGCACGTTTACCAGGAAATAAATTAGTTGCGAAAAAAATCCAACAAATCTAGATTCTGAAGAACAAGAAAAAAACTTAAAAAAGCTATTGAAGCCGTAAACCCAGGCGCAACTGTAACTGTAAATCAAGATGGAAGCGCTAGTGTTAGATTACCAAATGGTAAAACAGAAACATTAAAACAAGTTGACTTAACAAAAGATGCGAGTGCTTTAGAAACAACTGGCGGAGGAAACAATATTAACCGTCCAACAGATAAAGTAATCGTTAATAATCCTGATCAATTAACTGCTGAAGATAAAGAAAAAATCAAAAAAGCAGTTCGTGACGTTAACCCTAATGCTGTAGTATCAATTGATGCTGCAGGAACAGTAACAGTTTCAACACCAGATGGACATACAGCAGGTTTCCCAGCGAAAGAATTAGTACGTACATTAGCTGATGCAGGAAAAGATGGTTCAGGTAATGCAGGAATTCTTAAACCAGCAGATAAAGTAGTTGGTAATGCAACAAATCCAGCTGATCAAGAAAAAGCAACTGCAAAACTGAAAAAATTAAATGGTGCAGATGCTACAGTTAAATATGACGCTGAAGGAAATGCAACAGTAGTTCTTAAAGATGGTACAATTGCTACAATTCCAGCTGCAGACTTATTTAAAACACCAGAAGATGCAAGCAAAGTAAACGGTGGAGATGATATCAATAAACCGAATGCTCAAACTGTTGTAGCTGATATGGCAACATTAAGCCCAGAAGAACGTACTAAAGTAAAAGACGCGATTAAGGCAAAAGTTGAAGCAGTAAACCCAGGTGCAGTAGTAGTTGTAGATGACAAAGGAAATGCAGTTGTAACAACACCAGAAGGAAAAACAGCAGTAATCGATGCAGATGATTTAATTAAAAAACCTAACGAAACATCTACTGCAAAAGCTGGTAATAATATCAATAACCCAGCAGATAGAGTACAAGTAGCAGATAAAGCTGAATTAACAGACCCTGAACTTGCTAGAATTAAAGCAGCAGTTGAAGCAGTAAACCTAGGTGCAACAGTTGTCGTTGACGATAAAGGAAAATGCGACTGTAACAACACCAGAAGGAAAAAAACAGCAACAATTCCAGTAGCTGATTTAGTGAAGACTTCATCTGATAAAGAAAAATGTAAGTGGTGGAAACCAAGTAAACACTCCAGCAGATAGAGTAGTAGTAGAAAACCCAGCTGCATTAAACGATACAGATAAAGAAAAAGATTAAAGCTGAAATTCTTAAAAGTAAAACCCAGGTGCTGAAGTAGTATTTGATGCTAATGGAAATGCTACAGTAACAAATAAAAGATGGCGTTGTAGCGACAATTCCAGCAACAGATTTAGTGAAAGCTAAAACTGAATTAGCAGACCCAACGAAACAAGATGCTGTAAACAAACCATCGGATAAAGTAGTAGTTGACCCAGAGTTAGTAGATAATGCAGACGCAACATTACCTCAAACAGCTAAAGATGCGATTAAAAGCAGCAGTAGAAGCAGTAAATCCAGATTCTACTGTGGTAGTTGACGATAAAGGAAATGCAACAGTAACAACACCAGAAGGTAAAACTGTAGTTATTCCAAAAGCAGACTTAGTAAGAAAAGAAGCAGATAAAGAAACTGCAAAAGCAGGAAACAATATCAATAAACCAGCGGATAGAGTATTGGTAACAGATCCAGCGAATATTGATGAAGCTGCCAAGAAAGTTATTGAAGAAAAAGTTAAAGCAGTAAATCCAGATGCAACAGTAGTAGTTGATGCTAAAGGAAATGCAACAGTAACAACACCAGACGGTAAAACAGCAACAATTCCAGTAGCTGATTTAGTGAAAACAGCAGCTGATGCAGAAAATACTAAAGCAGGTAATAATGTCAATAAACCAGCAGACAAAGTAACTGCTAACAAAGATAACTTACAACAAGCTGATAAAGATAAAATTAAAGAAGCCATTCTTAAAGTAAATCCAGAAGGAACAAAAGTATTTGTTGATGACAAAGGAAATGCAACAGTATCTACTCCAGATGGTAAAACAGCAACAATTCCTGTTGAAGATTTAGTGAAATCTCCAACTGCTAAAGATGAAGTAAATGGTGGAAACAAAGTAAATACACCAGCAGATAAAGTAGTAGTAGCAAATCCAGCTGAATTAACAACTGAAGATAAGGATAAAATTGCTGAAAATTAAAGCAGTAAATCCAGATGCTAAAGTAGTATTTGACGAAAAAGGAAATGCAACAGTAACAACGAAAGACGGATCTGTAGCAACAATCCCAGCATCAGATTTAGTGAAAACGAATAATGACTTAACAGATCCAGCTAAACAAGATGCAGTTAAGAAACCAGCTGATAAAACACTTGTTAAGAATCCAGCTAAATTAAGTCAAGAAGAAAAAGATGCAATCAAAGCAGCTGTAGCAAAAGTAAATCCAGAAAACACAACAGTAGTTGTAGATGAAAAAGGAAATGCAACAGTCACAACACCAGACGGAAAAACTGAAGTAATTCCAGCATCTGACCTAGTAAAAAAACTGCAAAAGAAGCTGAAGGTGCAAATGCAGGAAACAATATCAATAAACCAGCGGATAAAGTTTTAGCAATATCAGCAGATTTAACTGGAGATAAGAAAGACGAAGTTAAAGCTAAAATTCAAAAAGCTGTAGAATCAGTAAACCCAGGTGCAACTGTATTCGTAGACGATAAAGGAAACGCAACAGTCACAACACCAGACGGTAAGACAGCAACAATTCTGGTTGAAGACTTATTGAAAGATCCAGCAGCTAAAGAAACTCCATCAGCAGGAAATAAAGTTAATACTCCAGCTGAAAAAAAGCACTTGTAGATCCAGCAGTATTGAATGATCCAAATGCAACATTACCAAAAGATGTTAAAGATGCTATTCAAAAAGCTGTAGAATCAGTAAATCCAGGAGCAACAGTAGTAGTAGATGACAAAGGGAATGCGACAGTAACTGTAACAAATCCAGATGGCACTAAGACTACAGCAACAATCCCAGCTTCTGATTTAGTGAAATCAAACGCTAAAGAAGACTTAGAAAAACGCAACTAAACAAGATGCGATTAAGAAACCTATTGATCAAACAGTAGTTGCTGATAAAGATGCTTTAACAGGGCCTGAAAAAAAGAAGCAATTAAAGCTAAGGTTCTAGAAGTTAACCCAGGAGCAACTGTAGCAGTTGATGCTAAAGGAAATGCGACAGTCACAACTCAAGAAGGAAAAACAGCAGTAATTCCAGCGGATGATTTAGTGAAAACTGCAGATGAAGTGTTAACGGATCCAAAAGCAGGTAACGTAATCAACAAACCAGCTGATAGAGAATTAGTGGCAGATAAAGATCACTTAACTCCTGACGATATCCAAGCAATCAAAGATAGAGTTGCAGAAGTTAACCCAGGATCATCTGTATACGTAGACGATAAAGGAAACGCAACAGTAACTACTAAAGATGGACAAACTGCAACAATTCCAGTAAATGATTTAGTGAAAACTGAAGCTGATAAGAATACAGCGAATGCTGGTAACAAAGTAAATACACCAGCAGATAAAGTATTAGTGAAAGACCCAGCTAAATTAACTGCTGAAGAAGTTAAAGAGATTGAGAAGAAAATCAAAGAAGTCAATCCAGAAGCTGAGGTAGTATTTGATGATAAAGGAAATGCTACAGTTAAGACTAAAGAAGGTAACATTGCAACAATTCCAGTATCAGACTTAGTTAAACCAAAAGCCGATTTACTAGACCCAGCTAAACAAGATGCAGTTAAGAAACCAGCAGACAAGACTTTAGTGAAAAATCCAGATTCATTAACTCCAGAAGAGAAGAAAGAAATCGAAGCTAAAGTTAAAGCAGTTAACCCACCAGCAGACGGAACAACTGTATTCGTAGATGATAAAAGGAAATGCAACCGTAACAACTAAAGACGGTAAGACTGTAGTTATTCCAAAAGATGATTTAGTGAAAACTGAAGCAGAAGCAGCTAACGAAAAAGCTGGAAACAACATTAACAAACCAGCAGATAAGGTTTCAGTGAAAGATAAAGATCAATTAACTGAAGACGATAAAAAAGCAATTGCAGCTAAAGTTAAAGCAGTAAATCCTGGAGCAGAAGTATTTGTAGATGATAAAGGAAATGCAACAGTTACATTGAAAGATGGTAAATCAGCTACAATTCCGGCAACTGATTTAGTGAAATCACCAGAAGACGCAACTAAACCAAATGCTACAAACAAAGTGAATACACCAGCTGACAAAGTAGTTGTAAAAGATCCAGATACTTTAACAGATACTGATAAAGAAGCTATCACTAAGAAAATTCAAGAAGTGAATCCAGAAGCTAAAGTAGTATTTGATAAATACGGAAATGCTACAGTAACTACAAAAGATGGAGCAGTAGCAACAATTCCAGCAAAAGATTTAGTGAAGACAGAAGCAGATGCAGCTAAAACCAAAACGCAGGAAATGATGTAGTTAAACCAGCAGATAAGACTGTAGTAGCAAATCCAGAACAACTAACAGATGCAGAAAAAGAATCTGTTAAGAAAGCTGTAGAATCAGTAAATCCAGGTTCAACTGTAGTCGTAGATGACAAAGGAAATGCAACAGTAACAACTAAAGATGGTAAGACAGCGGTAATTCCAGCGACAGACTTAACGAAGTTAGCAGCAGATGCAGCTAAACCAAACGCAGGTAACGACATTGTAAAACCAGCAGATAAGACTGTAGTAGCAAATCCAGACTCATTAACACAAGATGAGAAAGATGCAATCGCAGCTAAAGTTCGAGCAGTAAATTCTGGTGCTGAAGTTGTAGTAGACGATAAAGGAAATGCAACAGTAACACTTCCAAATGGGAAAAACAGCGGTAATTTTAGCATCAGACTTAACGAAGAATGCAGATGCAGAAAAAGCACCAAAAAGCAGGAAATGACATTGTGAAACCAGCTTCTAAAGTTTTAGTGAAAGATCCAGACTCATTAACACAAGATGAGAAAAGATGCAATTGCAGCTAAAAGTAGCAGCAGTTAAACCCAGGTTCAACTGTAGTAGTAGACGACAAAGGAAACGCAACAGTCACAACACCAGAAGGTAAGATAGCAGTCATCCCAGCATCAGATTTAACAAAATCTGAAAAAAAGATGTGAATGATGGAAAAGCAAAAGACAATGCAGTTACACCAGCTTCTAAGACAAAAAGTAGCAAATCCAGAAAAATTAACTGACGCTGAGAAGAAAGCAATCGAAGACAAAGTTAAAGCAGCAAATCCAGGTGCAACTGTAGTAGTAGATGAAAAAGGAAATGCAACTGTAGTGAAAGATGGCAATGTTTCAGTTATCCCATCAATAGACTTAGTTAAAGTTGAAGATGATGCTACGAAAACCAAATGGTGGTAACGATGCAAATACACCAGCAGCTAAGACTGTAGTAAAAAGATCCAGCTAACTTAACAGATGAAGAAAAAGCAGCTGTTAAGAAAGCTGTAGCAGCAGTCAACCCAGGTTCAACTGTAGTAGTAGATGACAAAGGAAATGCAACAGTAACGAAAGCTGATGGAACAGTTCTTAACATCCCAGCTTCAGACTTAGTAATCCCTGCAGATAACTTAGCTGACGAAGCTACAAATGCTAAAGTGAAAACACCAGCATTCCGTACATTAGTTGGAAATAAAGATAACTTAACAGACGATGAAAAGGCAGCTGTTAAGAAAGCAATTGAAGCAGTCAACCCAGGTTCAACTGTAGTAGTAGACAACCAAGGAAACGCAACAGTAACAATGCCAGATGGTTCTACAGCAACAATTTCTAAAGAACAACTAGTGAAAGATAAAGAAGATGTGACTAAATCTAAACATGGTGGAGACAATCTTGATATCGACTTGAGTAAAGTAGAGGTAACAAATCTTGCTAATATTACTCCAGAAGAAAAAGCGAAATTCCAATTCATGATTTTAGATGCTATTAATTCTAAAGATGAATTCAATCTGGATGAGTTCTCGAAAGAAACAGATGAGCAAGGAAATACAGTTTATACATCTAAAAGATTCTAAAGTGAAAATTACAATCGACAAAGATGGTAATATGAAAGTTACGAAAAGATGGTAAGACTGATTTAGCAGTTAACATTGATAAAGACGGAAATGTAACAATCGTTACAAAAGAAGGTCAAAGTATTAGCAATTTCAAGAGATGATGCATTTAAACAACGTCCTTATGTATCACAATATGATGGTAATGGAGAAACAATGGAAACAATGGAAACACTGATGCTAAAAGTAGATAAATCTAAATTAGAATCAGGTATCCGTAACTTGGATAGTTTAATTGCCTCTCAATTAGAACAATTAGATGCTGCACAAAGCGAAAAGAAGCTCAAAAGCATTATTGCAGAAGCAAAAGAAGTATTTGGAAATTCAAAATGCAACTCAAGCAGAAGTAAATGCAATGGTGAAACGTTTAGAAGAATTTAAAGCTAAATTGTCAACAAACAATAATGGTGGAGATAGAACAGCTGATCATCAAGCAACTGCTCAATCTTCAACTACGAAAAGCTTCAACAAGTTCATCACAAAAAGAACTTCCTAATACAGGTACATCTACATTAGGAACAGTTCTTCCAGCAATTGCAGCTCTATTATCAGGAGTAGGCGTATTTGCAACAAAGAAAAAAGAAGATGAATAATCATTAGGCAAGAAGTTATTGAAGTGAGAAAAGAGTTTGTATAAAAAAATACAGCCTTAGATTGTTATAAATATCTTGCACGAAAAAAGCTCTCCGTATCATGCGGAGAGCTTTTTCAATATCTCTTATTGGACGATAATGATTTTCTAGTGTACAATGTGAGAAGAAAAGGAGAAGAAAAATAATGTTAGTATTATCCCTATTATTAATCACCATTACGATTGCATCTTATTTTATTTTACAATTTTATTTTTGGTACAAAAATTTATTTTTTTCAGAATCATTTTTAACGATTAGAGAAGTCATGCTTCCTCTTTTTATTTGTAAGCTATGAAATCTTTAGTCAGTTTATTTTAGGTAGATCCTTGATGCCTTGGATAATTGTATTTAGTAGTATAGCAGGAATGCTTTTGTTATTAGTGAAAAAGAAAAAAATCCAGAATTTTATATTCGTCAATTTGTCTATCAATTTTTGTTCGATTGAATTTTTAATTTTAATCATTGGTCATTTGATTTTTATTTTGTCAATTTATTTATTTTTGATTTTTAACTAAAGATTTAAAGAGAAAAAAGAGCTCACCGTATGATTTGGTGGGTTCTTTTTAGTTTTTATGATTAAAAATAAGATTCAAATAACTCTTCTGAAATATTTAATTGTTGTAAACCTGATTGCTTTTGAAATGACACCATTTTTTTACTAAATCTATAATGGTAGATATTTTTTTCCTTGTTCGATACCCTGTTCGACACCTTGTTGAATCCTTGTTGGATTCCCTCTTCGATGCCTCGTTCAAGTCCTTGTTTTTAAAAACTTTTTCTTCTTGATGTTTTAAATAGGCTAAATGACCCTAAATAGGCTTGCATATATCTTGTTCTTTCATCGTACATTTTTCGCTCCTCCTTTGTCCAATCAATTCTTTTTACAATTCGATCTGCTTGTTCTAATATTTTTTTCAGGGTTATGGTTATATTTTAAGCATCCACATTGGATGCTTAAAAATATAACTCATAAAAGGTTTGATAAAGTCAAATTGTGAGGCTACTTGAATTTCAATAATGACTTGAGATCTGTCATTCAATTCTGCTAATACATCAATACTAGTAACATAAGCTTTTTATGTCTTCAAATTGATGATCGTGTATTTGTGTTCCATCGAGTATTTTTTACATGGTGTACTGGTAAATCCAAAAATATCTCGAATAAACTGTGCTGTTATTTCAGTATTACTGAAAACTTTCTTTTGCCATTAAATCCATCATAGGTCTTGCATTTTTAATTCTTTCTACCATTTTACCACTCCTACTATTTTTGAAGTTAATTACTCGTGAAAATTTAATAGTAATTTCATCTTCACTATATAGATACGAAAAAAATTGAAAAAAGTATTTTTTTGGAGGATTTTTGAAAAAAAGTTTCTTTATTACTTCATGATATGGAGGAAAATTTAAAAAAATATGAGCTGAAAAATAAAAATTTTTAACTTTTTTTGATAAAAAAAGTGGTGAAAAGTGGGGAGTGTGGTAAACTAGGGATAATTATGAATGATAGGAGGAGTCTGCATGTTAATCGGTGAATACCAACACACAATAGATGCTAAGGGACGTATGATTGTTCCAGCGAAGTTTCGTGAAGATTTAGGATTCACTTTCGTTGTAACGCGTGGACTAGATGGCTGCTTATACGGCTATCCTCTTGAACAATGGCAATTGCTTCGTCAAAAGTTGAGTGAATTACCTCAATCGAAAAAAAGACGCTCGTGCATTTGCTCGTTTCTTCAATTCTGCTGCAAGTGAAGTAGAATTTGATAAACAAGGAAGAATTAATATCACACCAACATTAAGAGAACATGCAGGCTTAGTAAAAAAACTGTCGTGTTATTGGTGTGAATGACCGAATTGAAATTTGGGATGAAGAACGTTGGAAAGCATATATTGCTGAAACTGAAGAGAATTTTGAAGAATTAGCAGAACAAATGGCTGATTTTGGATTTTAGAAAGGATATTAATTAAAAAAATGTTTTAAACATGTAACCGTATTGCTACATGAAACAGTGGATAATCTTGAAGTAAAACCAGATGGGATTTATGTAGATTGTACATTAGGTGGAGCAGGACATAGTGAATATTTATTAAGTCAATTGACAACAGGTCATTTATATTGTTTTGACCAAGATATGAATGCCATTGATAATGCTAAAATCCGTTTGGAAAAAAATTTATAAATGAAGATAAAGTAACATTTATTCATGCAAATTTTAGAATGATTCAGAAAAAAACTAAATGAATTAGGAATTAAAAAGTTGATGGGATTTTGTATGACTTAGGGGTATCTTCTCCTCAGTTGGATCAAATTGAGAGAGGATTCAGTTATCATCAAAATGCTATTTTAGACATGAGAATGGATCAAACAGCCCCATTAACTGCAAAAGAAATTATTAATGAATGGAGTTATGATGAGTTAGTTCGAATTTTTCTATCGTTATGGAGAAGAAAAAGTTCTCCAAACAAATTGCAAGAAATATTGAACGTATTCGACAAGACCATGAAATTGAAACAACAGGAGAGCTAGTGGATATTATTCGTGATAGTATTCCTGCTGCTGCAAGAAGAAAAAGGTGGGCATCCTGCTAAAAGAATTTTTCCAAGCGGTGCGTATTGCGGTGAATGATGAATTAGCAGCAGTGGAGGACTCACTGGAACAAGCTTTTTGACTTGTTAGAAGTAGGTGGAAGAATCAGTGTGATTTCATTCCATTCATTAGAAGACCGTATTGTGAAGACAATGTTCAAACAGAAAAGCACAGTTGAACAAGGACCTAAAAATTTACCAATTTTACCTGGTCAGTTAGAAAGTGCTGATTTTAAATTGATTACAAGAAAACCAATTTTGCCAAAAGAAGAAGAAATGCAAGAAAACTCACGATCACAAAGTGCGAAATTACGTGTGATTGAACGTGTAAATTAAGTAGTAAAGGAGGCGTTTTTTTGATGGCATTAGCAAAACAAATGATTGACGTAAATTCAACAGCTACAGTAAAAAGCGCTTATCCTAATACTTATGCGGATAGAGTTGTTACAGCAATCCCTCACGAAAAGGTAAAAAGTTAATTATGTACGCAATATGATAGTTGGAGTGTCAATCATTCTAGTGTTAGCAACCATTACGATTGTAAGTTCAATGGTAGTGACGAATAAAAAAATCGCCAATTACAAGACATTCAAACGAATACAACATTGATGCAAAGAAAGAATGATACTTTATTACAATCAGCACAAGAATTATCTCAATATGACCGTGTCAATCGTATTGCAAAAGAACAGGGATTAAAGATGGGTGAAAAATAACGTAAGGAATGTTGAACAATGATAAAAAAACATTTTTAAGGATTATATGGGAAATAGAAAGATTGCGATACATTGCTTGATGGCAATCGCATTCTGCCTATTTCTCATTTTTTTCTTTCAATTTCTTTAAAAATAATGGTGCTAGGTCAAAGCCATGGTATTGATTTAAGAAAAGAATTAGATAAAAATAACTCATTCAACGCTGCTAAAAAGCAAAACGTGGAAATATTTATGATGCAGGTGGTAGTCCAATTGCTGTAGATGCAACAAATTATTCTTTGTTTGCTGTGTTAACAGATCAATGGGATAAAAGGAAAAAAAGATTATGTACAAGATTTTTTTCGAAAAACAGCACAAGTTTTATCAAAATATATTGATATGAAGGCTCCAGAAATTGAAAAAATCTTATCTCAAAAAAATGTTTCCCAAGTAGAATTTGGAAATGCAGGGAAAAAAATCTTTCTGTTGAAACAAAGGAAAAAAATTGAAAAAGGAAGAACTTCCCGGTATTAAATTTACGGAAAAATCTTTCACGTTATTATCCAAATGGAATTTTTTTGCATCTCATTTAATTGGATATACAGATGTAGAAGAACAACAAGTTGATGGAAAAACCAGTTGAACAATTGGTTGGTAAGATGGGAATTGAAGCATCGTATAATGCTACGCTAACTGGAAAAACCAGGTGAACTTGTATCTAGATTAGATGGTAATGGATATGTTATTCCAGGAAGTGAAAAAAATTACGGAGCAACCTAAAGATGGAAATGATTTGTATTTAACTTTAGATAAAAATGCAAACGTATTTAGAATCTTTAGTTTCTCAAGTAACTGAAAAAGTATTTACCAAATCAATTAACAGCGATGTTAGTGGATCCAAAAAAACAGGGGATATAGTAGCTGCAACTCAGAGACCAACGTTTAATGGCACAACAAAAGAAGGCATTAGTACAATGTGGAATAATCTATTAATGGATGAAGCTTATGAACCAGGTTCTACTATGAAAGTATTAACTCTTGCTGCTGCTATTAATGAAGGAGTTTTTTTGACCCTAATGAAAAAGTATGAATCTGGTAAAATCCAGATTTTTAAAGATTTAGTTCGTGACTATAATAAAGTTGGTTGGGGAGAATCACTTATTTAGAAAGTTTAGCTCACTCAAGTAACGTTGCTTTTTGTTCATGTAGTTCAAAAATTGGAGTAGAAAAATGGAAGCAATATTTAGATTTATTTGGATTTGGTCAAAGTACGCAATCAGGATTTTTAAATGAAGCTACTGGATTGAATACATATAATTCTTATTTACAACAATTGTCGACTGGTTTTGGACAAGGGATTTCTGTAACAGCTTTTCAAATGGTACAAGCTTTTTACAGCAATTGCGAATCAAGGAGAAATGAAAAAAATTAAGAATTGTGGATCATGAGTTTAGACCAGCAACAAATACTACAGTTAATTTTTTTCTGAAAAATTCTTTAGGGGCAAGTAATTAAACCGGAAACAGCTAAAAAAACTCTAGAATATTTACGTCAAGCAACTACTATGAAAGATGGAACATCTGATGGGTTTGATATTGAAGGTGAGGAAATAGCTGCGAAAAACAGGAACTGCCGAATTTGTAAATCCTGAAACAGGAACTTATTACTCGTATGGAAGTAATTATATTTATTCTGTAGTTGGATTTGCGCCTGCAAGTGATCCAAAATATATTTTATATATTACATTGAAGCAACCTCAAAAATAACCCTTATGGAGCTGGAGGTAGTGCTTTTAATTAAAGAGATTTTTAATCCAATGATGAAACGTGCGTTAGATTATAGTCGATTAACGCAATAAAAAGGAGGAATTTAGAAATGTTAGCTACAGAATTAGCTCAATTAATTTATCTCAAAAAGATTGAAGGTAATTTATCAGGTGTAACAATTGATTTTTTTAGCACAAGATTCAAGAAAAGTTCGTCCAAATACATTATTTTTTTCTGTATTGATGGAGTTACAGTAGATGGGCATCGCTTTGCTGCTGCTGCGAAAGAAAAAGGTGCCGTTGCCTTTGTAGCTAGTAAATCTATCAAAAAAATCAAGTAGGGGATACTCCAGTAATTTATGTTAAAGATGTGACAAGAGTGATGGCTTTGTTGGCAAATCATTTTTATGGATATCCAACTCAATCTTTACAAATGATTGGTGTTACAGGAACTAATGGTAAAACGACAGTCACTCATATGATAGATGCATTATTGGAAAAACCGAATAAACCAACTGCATTAATTGGTACAATTTATCGTAAAATTGGTCCAAAAAAATTATTCAGACTCATAATACAACTCCAGAAATTTTAACATTGCATGAAACTTTCCAAGAGTTAAAAGAGATTGGTGGAGAGACTTGTTTGATGGAAGTTTCTTCTCATGCCTTACAATTAGGCCGTGTTTGGGGATTAGATTATGATTGTGTAGTCTTTACGAATTTAACACATGAACATTTAGACTTACACAAAACAATGGAACAATATGCGCATGCTAAAAAGTTTATTATTCTCTCAATTAGGGGAATTATGTTGGAGAAAAATTCTAAGCCAAAAAGTAGCGGTTTTTAAATGCGGATGATGAACAGTTTCAAATGTTTGAGTATTCAACTCCAGTTCAAGTGATTAGCTATGGAATTAATGAGGAAGCTGACTTCAAAGCTGAAAAATATTCGTACAGAAAATGGACATACAATCTTCGAACTAGTAATTCAAAATGATGAACGTTACTTAGTAGATATGCCATTACTAGGAATTTTCAATGTTTATAATATGTTGTCTGCAATTGCAGTGGCTTATGTTTATGGAATTTCTATAGAAGAAATATTGAAAAAAAGGTGAAAGCTTTCAAGGTGTAGCAGGTCGTATGCAATCTGTTGATAAAGGACAAGATTTTCAAGTAATCGTGGACTTTGCTCATACTCCGGATGGATTAGAAAATGTATTAGATTCTTTAGCACAAATTCCACATGGGAAGATTATTACAGTTGTAGGGGCATAGTGGAGGAAATCGTGATTCTAGTATGAGACCAGAATTAGGAAGGATTGCTCTAACTAAATCAGACCATGTAGTCTTTACAGCAGATAATCCTAGAACAGAGCCATTAGTAAATATTTATGAAGGATTGCTAAGTGCAGTTAATAAGAAATCTGTTTCTTATGAATGTATTGATAAACGAGAAGAAGCCATTGAAAAAGCACTTCAATTAGCGAGTGCTGGAGATATTGTGCTACTTGCTGGAAAAGGGGTAGAAGCTTATCAAATTATTGGTGAAGTAGAATATCCTTATAATGAAATCGAAGTTGTAGAATCATTATTAGGAAATAGATAAAAAGGAGAAAATGATGACATTACAATTATTACTTGTATTAGGAGCCACATTACTAGCAACAGTATTTTGCGGAACCTAAATTTATTCAATTTATGCGAATGAATCAGTTTGGACAAACAACTTTAGAAGATGGGCCATCTTGGCATAAAGCCAAAAAGTGGAACACCCTACGATGGGAGGGTTTATCTTCTTAATGATGATTGGGATTGTTAGTTTAATTCTTGGAGGATTATTCGGACATTTTAATTTCACATTATTAAGTGGCGTCATTGGATTTGTATTTTTTTGGTGGAATCGGATTTTTGATGATTTTATTAAAGTGTTTAGAAAACAAAATCAAGGCTTAAAAAAGTCATCAAAAATTTGTTTTACAAATAGTAGGTTCTGCAGTTTTTGTAGCTTTATTCTTATTAAGTGGACGTACTCCATTAATTTATATTCCATTTTTGGTGAAGTACATAGTTTAGTCTTATTTGCAATTTTTACTATCATTTTGGATTACAGGATTTTTCAAATGCGGTAAATTTAACAGATGGGTTAGATGGACTAGCGACATCAACATCTATTGTTGCTTATGGAACGTATGCATTTTTAGCATTACATTCAAAAACAAGTAGAAATTGCATTCTTCTGTTTTAGTGTAGTTGGAGGATTAATTGGATTCTTAATGTTCAATTGGAAGCCAGCTAAAAATCTTTATGGGAGATGTTGGTTCTCTAGCTTTTAGGTGCAGGTTTAGCAATCATTTCTTTAATGCTTCATCATGAGTGGAGTTTACTAGGAATTGGGATTGTATTTGTATTAGAGACAGCGAGCGTTATTATTCAAGTAACCTCATTCAAATTAACAGGAAAAACGTGTGTTTAAAAATGAGTCCGATTCACCATCATTTTGAAATGTGTGGATGGAAAAGAAGTGAAAATCGTTTTAGTCTTCAGTTTAGTTGGATTAATCGGAGCATTGATTACATTAGTATTGATTTAGAAAAGCTTTTTAGCTTTTCATACATATTTTTCGGCAGTTTATTCTGCCATATACATATTGAAATTAATTTAGGGGGCATATTAGGTGCTGAATGAAAAGAAATTTGAACATAAAAGAGTATTAGTGATTGGATTAGCAAAAGTGGAGTGGCTGTGGCCAAATTATTACTACATCAAGGAGCGATTGTAACTGTAAATGATCGTATTCCATTAGAAGAAAAATCCTGATGCAAAAAGTTTAATTGAAGAAGGAATTCGTGTTTTAGCAGGTTCACATCCAGTAGATTTATTAGAAGAACATTTTTGATTTTTGTAGTGAAAAAAATCCTGGAATACCCTATCATAATTGTATGGTAGAAGCTGCTATTAAAAAAAGAAATTCCAGTATATACAGAAGTTGAAATTGCGTATCATTTATTAGAAGGTTTAATTATTGGAATTACAGGGTCAAATGGCAAAACAACAACGACTACATTAGCAAGCTTTAATGTTGAAAGAATCTTTCCCTGAACGTCAAGTTTATGCTGCAGGAAATATCGGTATTCCATTATCACAATTAGCAGAACAATCTACAAAAAGAAGATATTTATGTTTCCGAATTAAGTAGTTTCCAATTAATGGGAATTGATCAATTTAAACCAAAAAAATTGCGTGTATTGTAAACATTTTTAGTGCCCATTTAGATTATCATGGGACACGAGAAGAATATATTAAAGCAAAACTTCAATTAACGAAAAAATCAAACGGAAGAAGATTACTTAGTTTATAATGCTGATTATCCAGAATTGATGTCATTAATTGAGGGAAATACTCAAGCAACATTAGTTCCATTTAGTAGAAAAAAATGCTTTTAGAATTTGGAGCTTCCGTTAAAGATAATTACATTTTGCTTTAATGGTGAAAAAAAGTGATTCCTGTTTCAACAATTCAAGTTCCTGGAACACAAAAATGTTGAAAATGTATTAGCAGCAGTTGCGATTGCAAAAATTAGCAGGAGCTACAAATGAAGGTATTGAAAAAGCTGTTCAAAAATTTCCACGGAGTAAAAACACCGTACTCAATTTGTAAAAAGAATTAAATAACAGACGTTTCTACAATGATTCAAAAGCCACGAATATTATCGCAACTCAAACAGCGTTACGCAGCTTTACAAATCAATCTGTTATTTTAATCGCAGGTGGATTAGATAGAGGAAATAGTTTTGATGAATTAGTTCCCGATTTAACATTTGTATCAGGAATTGTTTTTGTATGGTGAAACAAAAGAGAAATTACAAGAAGCTGCGAAACTTGCAGGTGTTCCTGTTATTGAAGTCGTGAATACATTAGAAGAAGCGACTAAAAAAAGGCTTATGAAATTAGTAAAGAAGACGATATTATTTTATTATCACCAGCTTGTGCAAGTTGGGATCAATTCAAAAAAACTTTGAAATTCGTGGAGATGAATTTATTCAAGTTGTAGAGAATTTATAAGAAAGAGGAGACATTCATGAGAGTTGTCGTATCTGGTGGAGGGACAGGAGGTCATATTTATCCAGCCCTTGCATTTATGAGATATTTAGAAACACAAGAAGATGTAGAATATTTATACATCGGAACGAAACGTGGATTAGAGAGTAAAATTGTTCCACAAGCAGGTTATGTATTTGAATCCATTAAAATCGAAGGATTAAAAGCGTTCACTTTCAATAGAGAACTTAAAAAAACAGCTTACTATATGGTAACAAGTGTGATGAAAGCAAGAAAGATTTTTAAAAAGAATTTAAACCAGATGTTGTCATTGGTACTGGCGGTTATGTTTGTGCGCCCGTATTATTTGCTGCTAGTTTATTAAAAATTCCAACCATTATTCATGAACAAAATAGTGTTGCAGGAATTACAAATAAATTTTTAGCAAAATGGGTCAATAAAATTGCGATTTGCTTTGAAGATGTGAAAAAAGATTTTACATCTTATAGTGATAAGGTTGTATTAACAGGAAATCCTAGAGGACAAGAAGTTGTGGAAATTAAGAAAAAAATCCTGATTACTTAGCTTCAATTGGAGTTCAAACAGACTTACCAATTGTGGTGATTTTTTTGGTGGAAGTCGTGGGTCTGAGCGAATGAATGAAGTATTTGTTGAGGCTTTAGAAGGATTTGCGGATAAAAAGTATCATGTCGTAATGGTTACAGGAGAAGTGCATTATGACAAAATCAACAATCAGATTACAAATTTAGAAAAAAATCATTGCCAAATGTTTCCGTTTTTCCGTATATTAAAGATATGCCACAACTATTCCAAAATGTGGATTTAGTCGTTTGTCGTAGTGGCGCAACAACTTTAACGGAACTAACAGCATTAGGTTTGGCAAGTATTTTAATTCCAAGTCCATATGTAACGAATAATCATCAAGAAGCCAATGCTCGTTCGTTAGTCGATCAAGGAGCAGCATCGATGATTTTAGAAAAAGAATTGAATGCTCAAACAATGTTAGCTGAAATTGATCACATTTTATTAGATTCTCATAAAAAAAGAAGCGATGGCTGATTCAGCTAAGAAAAATGGGGATTACAGATGCAAGTTCAAGATTAACAAATATGATTCATGAAATGATGTAGAAAGAAAAAGGAGGAGCCTAATGAAATTTTTTTAAAAAAAGCTTCAACTTCTTCGCCTCCTCCAACTGAATTAAAAGAGGAGGTTCCCAAAAAAATCCCCATTTCAATCATCAAAAAAATCTTTTCTTTTGAACGATTAGAGATGAGATTTTTTTATGGTGGATTTTCCTTGCAAGTATGGTTTGGGGATTGTATTTTATTTCTCCACTTTCGAAACCTAAAGAAATTTATGTGTATGGAAATCGACAAGTGGAGCTTGGAACAATTCAAGAACAAGCTGGTATCAAAAAAAGGGAAAAGAGTATCTGGGGTATCTTGTCGGAACATGATCTTATTCGAAAAAAGATTAATGAATCGAAATCCAAAAATTAAGGATGCATCCGTTACGTTGTCCGGTTTAAATACGATTCAAATAATAATTTTAGAAAATCCTGCCATTGGTTATTACATGGAAGAGGGACAGTATAAGGAATTACTAGCGGATGGGCAAATCATTATAAAGGATGAACCAACGAATAAAGAAGGATTTCCAGAATTAGTGAATTTTTACGGATGAGTCAAGAAACTCATTAGCGAGTCAATTAGAAAAAAACAAATCCGTCCATTATAGCGATGATTCGACAAATACAATATATAGATCCTGTTAAATCACCATTAAAAAAATACAGATAAGAATGAAAGACGGAATAAAAAGTTATTGGAACATTAAAAAGATATCGGAGAAAAAAATTAAATTATTATCCAAGTATTTTTAAAACAATTACCAAAAAAATCCGGAACGATTGATATGGAAGTTGGGATTTTTATACGCCAGATTTAAATGCCCAATAAATAAAAATTTTTTTAAGAAAAATATACAAATGTTTTCTTAACAGTGAAGAAATATGGTAAAAATAAAAGCAGTATAGTTATTTATGAAATGTGAATGAAAAAAATATTAATAGGAGGTTTCAATAAACGTGAAAAATCAAGGAATTTATGTGAGTTTAGATATTGGAACCACTTCAATTAAAAGTTGTTGTTGCTGAGTATATTCGTGGACAATTAAACATTATTGGAGTCGGCAATGAAAAAAATCTCAAGGACTTAGTCGGGGAGTAATTGTAGATATTGACGAAACCGTTGAATCTATTAAAAAAAGCCGTTAAACAAGCAGAACAAAAATCAAATATTCAAATTAAAGATGTTATTGTAGGAATCCCAAGTAATCAAATTTCTATTGAACCATGTCATGGAATGATTGCTGTTTCAAGTGAAAAATCGTGAAAATTACGGATATTGATGTTCATAATGTCATTTCAGCAGCAAAAAGTACGTTCCGTTGCACCTGAAAGAGAAATTATTTCTGTTATTCCAGAAGAATTTATCGTGGATGGATTCGATGGGATTAAAGATCCTCGTGGAATGATTGGAGTTCGTTTAGAATTATATGCAAGTATGATTACTGGACCAAAAACTATTGTTCATAATATTAAACGTTGTATTGATAAAAGCGGGATTAAATATTGAAGAAATGGTTATTCAACCTCTTGCGATTAGTCAAGTAGCAATGTCTGCAGGTGAACGTGAATTTGGTACTATCTTAATTGATATGGGTGGCGGTCAAACAAGTGCATCAGTCATGCATGATCACCAATTAAAATTCTCATACGTAGACCAAGAAGGTGGAGACTTTGTAACAAAAGATATTTCAGTTATCTTAAATGCAAGTTTTGAAAATGCAGAACGTATTAAACGTGAATATGGATATGCTATTTCTACGGAGACTTCGGAAGATGAATTTTTCCCAGTTGAAACAATTGGTAAGAAAGATCCTGTTAAAGTAGATGAACATTATTTATCAGAAATTATTGAAGCGAGAGAAGTTCAAATTTTTGAAACTATTAAACGTGCATTAGAACAAGTTGATGCCTTAAACTTACCAGGTGGTATTGTTTTTAACAGGGGGTGCATCTTCTATGGCAGGTGTACTTGAATTAGCTCAAGAAATTTTTGGTGTTAATGTGAAAACTTATATTCCAGAACAAATGGGAATGAGAAATCCAATTTATGCAACAAGCATGGGATTAATTCAATATGCTGCATCATTAGATGATGTACATCGTATTGCTCAAAAAGGCAAATTAACAACTGAAAAGAGAGTCACACCTCTAACTAGCCCAAGCCGTCCAGTTGTAGAGCCAACACCACAATCAGTTGAACAACCAAATACTGAAGTGGAAGTTACACAAGAAACTGAATCAGAAAGTTTTGGAGATAAAGTGAAAAAAACTTCTTCAAAAATGTTCATTGACTAGTTATAATCTAAGGAGGAAAAAGAATGGAATTCGAATTTGATACAAATTTACAAGGCGCTGTCATTAAAGTAATTGGTGTAGGGGAGCAGGGAATAATGCTGTAAACCGTATGATTGCTGAAGGCGTACAAGGCGTTGAGTTTATTGTTGCCAATACAGATACACAAGCTTTTAGCAAATTCTAAAGCAGAAACTAAAAATTCAATTAGGACCTAAATTAACAAAAGGTTTAGGAGCAGGTTCATTACCTGATATTGGTTTGAAAGCAGCAGAAGAAAGTGAAGAACGTATTCGTGAAGCTTTATCAGGAGCAGATTTAATTTTCGTTACAGCCGGTATGGGTGGCGGAACTGGTACTGGTGCAGCACCAATCGTAGCTCGTATTGCAAAAGATTTAGGAGCTTTAACAGTTGGGGTTGTAACTCGTCCATTTAGTTTTTGAAGGACCAAAACGTGGTCGTTATGCAGCAGAAGGTGTTGCTCAAATGAAAGCAAATGTGGATACATTAGTAACCATTTCAAACAACCGTTTATTAGAAATTGTTGATAAAAAGACTCCTATGTTAGAAGCATTCCGTGAAGCAGATAATGTATTACGTCAAGGTGTACAAGGAATTTCTGATTTAATTATTGCACCTGGTTATGTAAACTTAGACTTTGCTGATGTGAAAAACAGTGATGAAAGATCAAGGGTCTGCATTAATGGGAATTGGGGTTGCTAGTGGTGAAAAACCGTACTGCAGAAGCAACGAAAAAGCTATTTCTTCTCCATTATTAGAAGTTTCAATTGATGGAGCAGAACAAATCTTATTAAACATTACAGGTGGATCTGATTTAACATTATTCGAAGCGCAAGATGCTTCTGATATCGTAGCAGCAGCTGCAACAAATGATGTTAATATTATTTTTGGTACATCTATTAATGAAAAATCTTGGTGATGAAGTTATTGTAACAGTTATTGCTACTGGAATTGATGAAGAACATAAATCTTCTAAAAACAGCTAGTCGTACTAGCCGTCCAACATTAACATCAACTACACCAACTTCAACAAAAGAAATTGGAAATAATCCTCAAACATTCCAAGAAAAACAAGTAACACCAAAGAAAAAAAGCAGTAGTTGAAGAAAAAAACAACCTGAAAAAAAGATATTTTTTTGGAGATTGGGATATCCGTCGTGAAGCAACTGTTCATGAAACAACAACAGAAACAGATTCTCCATTTTCACAAAAAGAGTTTTGTAGAAGCTCCAGTGGAAACAAAATATGAATCTGACGACACATTAGATACACCACCATTCTTCAGAAGAAGAAATAGAAACTAATATGATGATGAAACGTAATGCAGAACAAATTTTAGCTCGCATTCATCACTCATGCGATAAAAATTTCTAGAGAAATACAAGAAGTATGTCCTATCGTAGTAACTAAAAAAATCGTACGAATGAAGAAATCCAAGAAGTTTATTCTCTTGGATTTCGGCATTTTGCAGAGAATCGTGTCGAAAAGCTATTAGAGCGTCAAGAAGCCTTCCCGCAAGAGGATATTGTTTGGCATTTGATTGGACCATTACAAAAAAGAAAAAGTAAAACAAATTGTCAATCGAATTCAATATTTTCATGCGATTGATCGCTTATCCATTATGGAAGAGATTGAAAAAAACGTTTAGAGTCACCTTTGAAATGTTTTCTAGAAGTCAATGTTTCTGGGGAAGAATCGAAACATGGTTTTACTACAGAAGAAGTTGTTGAAGCTTTTGAAGTCGCAAAACAATATGCTAATATTGACATCATTGGATTAATGACAATGGCACCATTCGATGCGAGTGAAGAAGAAATACGTCAGTATTTTCATGAGTTAAAAGAAATTACTGAAAATATTGACAGTGAGAAACCATTACAATTAAGCATGGGAATGAGCCAAGATTATCCGATTGCGATTGAAGAAGGCGCTCATTTTTATAAGAATAGGAACCGCTTGGTTTGAAGAGGAGGAGTAGTATGGGATTTTGGAATAGCGTTAAAACATTTTTTTAGATCCAGATGATGGATATGAAGAAATGGATGAAGAAATGTATGAAGAAGAACTTCAGTCAAATGTTCAAGATTACCGAAGAACTCCTTCAAATGTTGTATCTTTTCAACAAGCGCAACAACATAAAAAAAGGTGTCAAAAGTTTTTTTGTGATGGAACCAACGGTTTATACAGAAGCGGAACGTGTTGCTGATGCTTTGTTAAAAAGGAGAAGCAGTCATTATTAATTTTAGAAAAATGGAAGTTTCGGATGCAAAAAAAGAGTGATTGACTTTTGTCGTAGGAGTCACTTATGCCATTAATGGAGATGTTCAGCAAATTCAGGGAAGATATTTATATTTGTTCTCCACCAAATTTCCAAGTACAAGGATCTTTTGTAGAGGATGAATATTCTTCTTATTAATGGAAATAAATTTAAGTTAAGGAGAAAGATATGTTATTGTTTCAATTCATCCATTTATTGTTACGGACAATTGATATTTATATGATGCTAATTAGTGCGTATGTTGTATGTACTTGGTTTCCACAAGCGCGCAATATGAGGTTAGCTAGATGGTTACAAGCAGTTTGTGAACCCTTTTTATCTTATTTTGATCGAATTCGAATGGGGATGTTTGGTTTTTTTCAGCTATGTTTTGGATTATTATTTTTACAATTTTTAAAACTTGGTATTATTCAAATCGTTAAATTTTTTTACTTTATTAGGTGATAGTCATGGATACTTCTATATTTCAACATTTTTAGAAAAAGAAGAACAAGATTTTATTCGGAAGGTAGAATCTTGGGGTCGCTTCTAGTCAAGAACAATATGCACCTATATTGACACCATTTTTAGATCCAAGACAACAGTTTATTGTTGAGGCTATTGTTGGACAATATGATGATATAATATTTCAATTTGAAGGTGGCTATATTGCTGCTGAGCGAAAAAGAGGTATGATTTATCCAGATTTCTATACACCGACAACGGATGAATTTGATGTTGCATTAATAGAAATTCATTATCCGATAAAAATTTTCTTCAATAAGTCATGGACAAATCCTCGGTTCTTTGGTAGGCTTAGGGATAGACCGTGACCAATTAGGAGATATTATATCGGATGGAGAAAGATGGCAATTATTAGTGACCAAACAAATGCTGTCTTATATAAAACATAATTTTCAAAAGGTAGGGAAAATTAGTATCCGTATTGAAGAAAGAGATTATCCTGATCTAATCATTCCTATCGATCATTGGTCTTATACAACTGCAATTGTATCCTCATTGAGATTAGATACATTAATTGCATCTATTTTCCATATTTCTCGACAACGTTCAAAAAGAATTAGTAGAAGGAAATAAAGTTAAGGTGAATTGGGCAGAAGAAATTCGTCCTGATTTTATGATTGAAATACTTGATATTATTTCCATAAGAGGGTATGGTAGAATACAGATAAAAATATAGAGGGACGGACGAAAAAAAGGATAAAATAAAACTTGAAATAGGTCTGCTCGAGAAAAAATAAATAAGAGGAGTTGGAAATATGTTAACGCCAATCGAAATCCATAATAAGGAATTTCCTACAAAATTCAAAGGATATGATCCAGAAGAAGTAAATGATTACTTAGATGAAGTCATTCGTACAGTTGAACAATTAATTCGTGAAAATAAAGATTTAGAAAAAAACGTGTAAAAATTCAATGAAGAAAAAGTTTCATACTTTAATTCTATTCAAGAAACATTAAATAAATCAATCATCGTCGCTCAAGAAGCTGCTGACCGTTTGAAAGAAAAATGCTCGTAAAGATGCAGAAATTATTATTTTTCGAAGCTGAAAAAGAAGCAGAGAGATTATTAAAAGAAGCAGCTGAAAAAAAGCAACAGAAATTAATCGTGAAACAGATGTATTGAAGAAAAGAAACACGTATGTTCCGTCAAAGATTACAAATTATGGTGGAATCTCAATTAGAAATGATTAAAAATGAAGAGTGGGATTTATTATTAAATAGCCATTCTAAAATTGAAGTATCTGCACCATCTATTGAATCAATTATAGCAGGTCGTGCAAAGAAAAATGAACAATTAATTACACCGGAAGTAACGCCTACATTTACTCCAAGTGTCGAAGAAAGTAACCCAAATACACAAGAAATTATTCTTCCAACAGATGAAGTTATTACAGTTGGTGGATTCGAATAATCAAAAAAACGTGATACCTCGTTAGTATCACGTGTATGATTTTTTTCCAAATGGAATGTAAACGAAAAAAGTGAGTCTACTGTAAAAAAATGGCAAGAGCAATCATTCCAGCTACAGAAATTGTACTCGATAAATAATAATGAGCTTTCACAGAATCCCCAGTTAAAAAAGCATAGGCTGTTCGATACATTCCAGCTCCTGGTACTAATGGGAAAAATCCTGGGATAAAGAATACTGTTACGGGAGCTTTGAAAAATCTTGCTGCTAAATGTGAAAGAAAAAGCTACCGTAAGTCCACTATAATACGTGGATAGTTCCATTCCAGCACTATCTAAAAATAACAGATAAATCCACCAACCAATACCACCAATAAGAGCGGTATATTTAATTAAACGCTTTGGTACTTCAAACACAATACTACTAAAATAAACCGCAATTACTGAACTAATGACTTGAAACATCATAATGGATTCACACCTCCTCAATTAATAGACCAATCGCTACCGCAATGGAAATCGATAGAGCAGTGACGGCTGCTTCTACCGCACGTGCAGTTCCAGAATTATAATCTCCTCGTAAAAGTATCCCGAATAGCATTTGTAATAGCAGTACCTGGTACGGCAGGCATAATTGCACCAATAATTGGAATTCCAATATGGATTGTTGGAAAATACTGTTTCTTGAAGATAACAAATAATGATAACCATTGGGATAATGGAAATTAAATTTGTAATAAAACATCCCTAATCCTAATTTGGCATCCAGTTTATAAACAAATGGAAGTATAATAGCTGCTAATCCAGCAACAAACATTTCTAATAAAGTTGCTCCATAAAGGGCAGCATAGCACCCACACATAATAATTAATCCAATATTTTTCAACCAAGATGGATAATCCGACTCTTTTAAATTTTGAAATTTTTTTCATAAGCAGTGTCGATATCAATTTCTCCACTTACTAATTGACGAGAGATACTATTGACTTTTATAAATTCGATTTAAGTTTGTATCTCGATTTGGAACACGTCGGATTTCGGTAATACAATCAATGCAGTCATCGTCCAATGTTGCGAAGATTCCAGTAGCATTCGCAAATGCTTCGCAAGTGGCAAAATGAGAAGTGGATAAAATATAATTCATCGTTTCTTCTACACGATAACTTTCTGCATTGCATTCTAACATAATTTGGCCTGCAAGCATGGCAGTATCCATCAATTTTTTTAGCGTATTCTCGCATGATGAATCTCCTTTATAACGTAATAAGATTAGTATACCATAAGTTTAAAGTGTGTAAATAAGTCTTTCAATTTAACTGTGTTAATCATTAGACTATAACAGATGTGAATTTTTGAAGAATATTCTCTTAAACTAAAAACTTAGTACTGTTTTTATATGAGATTTGTTGTATCATAGTTATAGAAAATAATTGGAGGGATAGTTGTGGAACTATTTGAAGAATTGTCAGGCAAGATTAAAGGGAAAAGGATTAAAAATTGTTTTCCCAGAAGGAAGCGAACCTCGTATTTTTAGGTGCTGTTGTACGTTTAAGAGCAGATGAATTATGTCATCCTATTTTTATTAGGGAAAAAAGATGAAATTGAAGAAGTAGCGCAAAGACGTGGATTTAATTTACATGATATTACTATTATTGATCCAGAAACTTATGAAAACTTTGAAGCAGTAGTGGAAAGTTTTGTAGAACGTCGTAAAGGTAAAAGCAACTCCAGAAGTAGCTCGTGAATTATTAAAAAGATGTGACTTATTTTGGAACAATGATGGTACATATGGGATTAGCAGATGGATTAGTATCTGGTGCAGTTCACTCTACAGGAGACACTGTGCGTCCAGCTTTACAAATTATTAAAACAAAACCTGGTGTATCACGTACTAGTGGTGCATTTATCATGATTAATAGTGATAAATCTAAGAAATATTTATTCTCAGACTGCGCTATTAATATTAATCCTAATGCGCAAGAGTTGGCTGAAATTGCTGTTGAATCAGCTAAAACTGCAGAATTATTTGGGATTGAACCTAATGTTGCTTTTATTAAGTTTTTTTCAACGAAAAGGTTCAGCAAAATCTGAAGAGGCTTTAAAAAGTAGCAGAAGCTGCTCGTATTGCGAAAAGAATTAGCTCCTAACTACAATATTGATGGGGAATTACAATTTGATGCTGCGTTTGTACCAAGTGTTGGTAAACAAAAAGCTCCAGATTCACCAGTAGCAGGGGAAGCAACAGTATTTGTGTTCCCTGAAATTCAATCAGGAAATATTGGTTACAAAATTGCGCAACGTTTCGGTAACTTTGAAGCAATTGGACCAATCTTACAAGGATTAAAACAAACCAATTTCTGATTTATCTCGTGGATGTAACGAAGAAGACGTTTATAAATTAGCAATCATTACAGCAAACCAAGCTTTAATGGAAGCTTAATCTAAAAATAACGAAAGCATGGAACTATCGTTTCATGCTTTTTATGATTACAGAAACCCTAGACTAAACTTTTTCAAAGGTAGCACGGACGCAAGCAGCCTCGCAAATGCGAGTCTCATTGCTAAAATTTGAGCCTAGGTCTCAAATTTTTCCAGTAACAGAATCTGGCTTGCCAGTTTCTGTTACTACTGCTACGGGAAAAAGTTTAGTCTAGGGTTTCTGTTATGATTGTTACGTTTCTAAATTGTTTGTATACGTTCTGGACGTAAACAGAAATTCTAGCTAAGACTTTTTCAAAGGTAGCAACGGACGCCAGTAGCCCTAGCGGTCTCTTGGCTAAAATTTGAACCTAAGGTTTCAAATTTTTCCGGTAATAGAAACTGGTAACCCAGCTTCTATTACAACTGCTACGGGAAAAAGTCTGTGCTAGAGTTTCTGTCATGTTTGTTTCGTTTAAATATACGCTTACTGAAAGACACTAATCCCATATAAAAGCAAGAAGTAAAAAAATTTTTTGTAGTGAAAGTAATGGAAGCCGTGATTGGCTTCCATTACCGGTAAAATTTGAGACCGAGGCTCAAATTTTAGCCAAGAGACCCTGCAGGGGCTACTGGCGACCGCACAACGAAAAAAATATTTTTGCCTCTTGCTTTATTACGCCCAGATAAATGGCTATCAATGCAAATTTTTTTCTAAAAAAATATGGTACACTGAAAAATAACATTGTGAAGAATTGAGGAGCCTATCGTGAAACAAAAAATTATTACTAGTAGATGGCAGCAGCTAGCCTTTCGTGCCTTTTTATTCAATCTTAGATCTAAACCGATTTAAAAAACCAAAACGGATTACACACAAACGCATTGTATTCATTCCACCGAATGTTCAAAAACAATCTTAGAACAAGAACAACCTACCCATGTATTAGTAGCGTGGGATGCAGGGAAAAACAACTTTCCGTACAGAAATGTATGCAGAATACAAAGGTGGCAGAGCAAAAACACCAACAGAATTCAAAGAGCAAATGCCATACTTCAACGTCTTATTAGACGCATGGGGAATCCCACATTATCGCTTAAAACCAATATGAAGCCGATGACATTATTGGAACATTATCCCATCAAGCATCGAAAGAAGGCTTTGAAGTAGTCGTTTTATCCGGAGACAAAGACTTAATTCAATTAGCGACTCCAGAAATTACCGTTAAAAATAACAACAAAAGGAGTAAGCGAATTAGTTGAATACACTCCAGCATTTATCAACGAAAAAAATATGGACTAACACCAGAACAAATTATCGACATGAAAGGACTAATGGGCGACTCATCAGATAATTACCCAGGCGTAACAAAAAGTGGGTGAAAAACTGCCATTAAATTACTTCAAGAATACGGAAGTGTAGAAGGAATTTATGAACATGTCGAAGAAATGAAAAAGTAAGTTAAAAGACAATTTAATTCAAGATAAAGAATTAGCCTTCTTAAGTAAAAACATTAGCAAGAATTGACATCAATTCCCCATTAGAAATTACTGTAGCAGATACCCTTCGAAAAAGAAGAAAATGTCGAAGAATTAATAGCCTTTTATAAAGAAATGAGTTTCCAATCATTCCAAAAAGATTTACTCAATAAAAAAAGGTGGGCAACTCGTTGAGGAAGAAACGATTGAAATTCAAAAAGTTCAATGGATTGAAACAATCACGGAAAAAGAATTGCAAGATGCAACAACCGTTCATTTTGAAACATTTGATAACAACTATCATGTTGCGCCGGTCTTGGCAGTTGCATTCGGAAATGAAAAACAAGTGTATGTCACTTCTATTGAATCAGCTGTTCAATCTGAAGTGTTCAAACAATGGTTAGCGGATGAAACGATTGAGAAAACGATGTTTGATACGAAAGCGATGAAAGTATTCGCAAATCGTTTTTGGGCTAACAGTGGCAGGTGCAACATACGATGTTTCGCTATTAGCATACTTAGTGGATGCCAATGAAATCGTCAATGAAATTTATGATGTTGCGAAACGATTCGGTATTTCACTATTGAAAAACTGATGAAGAAGTATATGGAAAAGGCGTTAAGATAAAAATTCCGGGAGAAAAAGAAGTATTTTGGAATCATTTAGCCGCTAAAATTTATGTACTTGCAACTTCTCCAAAACGTTTATTAAAAACAATTGGAGGAAAATGAACAAATTCATTTATATTGGGAAATGGAATTACCATTGAGTGATATTTTTAGCTCGAATGGAAATTGAAGGAATTCGAGTAGATCAGAACCGATTAATCGAAATGGGTGAACAATTCGAATCACGTCTCAAAGAAATTGAACAAACGATTTATGCATTTGCCGGAGAAGAATTTAATATTAATTCTCCAAAACAATTAGCCGTGATTTTGTTTGAAAAAATGAAATTACCAGTGATTAAGAAAACAAAAAAACAGGTTATTCAACGGCAGTAGATGTATTAGAAAAAAATTAGCTAATCAATCTCCAATGGTTGAGTCGTTATTAGAATATCGACAATTAAAGAAATTGACGACAACTTATATTGATGGGTTACAAACATATATCCGAGAAGATGGTAAAAATTCATACACGTTTTGTACAAAAACTTAACACAAACAGGTCGCCTAAGTTCTCAAGATCCTAATTTACAAAATATTCCAATTCGTACAGAAGAAGGAAGACAAGTTCGTTCAGCGTTTTTACCAAGTCGTCCAGATTGGAAGATTTTATCAAGCGACTATTCACAAATTGAGTTACGTGTATTAGCGCATATGGCAAAATGATGTTCATATGATTGAGGCATTTAAAAATAATATAGATATTCACACGAATACAGCGATGCGTGTATTTGGAATTCAAAAATCCTGAAGAAGTAACAAGTAGTATGAGAAGACAGGCGAAGGCTGTTAACTTTGGAATTGTGTATGGAATTAGTGATTATGGACTCTCACAAAATCTGAATATTCCACGTAAACAAGCAAAAAGAATTTATTGACCGTTACTTAGAAGAATTCAAAGGTGTTAAAGACTATATGGAAAAATATCGTAGCGGAAGCACGTCAAAAAGATTATGTGGAAACATTATTTTATCGTCGTCGTTATTTACCAGAAATTCATGCAAGTAATTTTAATATTCGTTCATTTGCAGAAAGAACGGCGATGAATTCTCCAATTCAAGGAACTGCTGCGGATATTTTTAAAAGTAGCCATGATTGAATTAGACCGTGAAATGCAAGAGAGAAATTTCCAAGCAAAAATTATTATTACAAGTACACGATGAATTGATTTTTGAAGTACCAGAAGAAGAAGTTGAAAGTCTACAAAGCTTAGTAGAAGAAGTCATGGAAAAATGCGGTAAGTTTATCCGTTCCATTAAAAGCAGATAGTAATATTGGCAATAACTGGTATGAAGCAAAAATAAAGTTGATGAGAGGAGAAACTATGAAGTATAAAAAGAATTGTTTTTCAAAGTAGGAACAAGTTCACTAACAAATCCAGATGGAAGCTTATCACGTGCAAAAGTTAAAGCTATTACGCAACAACTAGCTACGTTACATGAAGAAGGACATGAATTAATTTTAGTTTCTTCTGGGGCAATTGCTGCAGGATTCTCTTCTTTAGGATTTAAAAAACGTCCTACAAAAAATTGCAGATAAACAAGCTTCTGCAGCAGTAGGGCAAGGATTATTATTAGAAGAATATACATCTAATTTATTAATGAAAGGCATTGTTTCTGCGCAAATTTTATTAACGCAAGATGATTTTTGTTGATAAACGTCGTTACAATAATGCTCATCAAGCGTTATCTGTATTATTAACACGTCATGCGATTTCAATTATTAATGAAAATGATACAGTTTCAATTGAGGAATTAAAAGTTGGGGATAACGATACTTTAAGTGCGCAAGTAGCGGCAATGGTGCAAGCAGACTTATTAGTCCTATTAACAGATGTTGATGGCGTATATAATGATAATCCTTCAAAAAAATCCAGAGGCGAAACGATTTGATACGATTGATGAAATTACTAAAGAATTAGTTGAAATGGCTGGTGGAGCGGGTTCAAGTAATGGAACAGGTGGAATGTATACGAAAAATTAAAGCAGCGACGATTGCGACAATGGCGGGTGTTCCTGTCTATATTTGTTCATCCTTAAAAAGAACAGGCACTGATCGAAGCAGCTCACCAAACAGTGGATGGAACTTATTTTACAGCGCAAGAAAAAAAGTGATGAAAACTCATAAACAATGGCTTGCTTTATATGCGAAAAAGTAAAGGAAAAATTAGTCGTTGACGCTGGAGCAAAACAAGCTTTTACAAGAAGAAGGAAAGAGCTTGTTAATTTCAGGAGTGAAAGCAGTTGAGGGAGAGTTTTATGAATCCGAAATCGTGACAGTTGTAGATGAACATTATCAAGTGATTGAAAAAGGGCAAACTCGCTTAAGTAAATACGCTATTGCACAACAATTATCAAAAAAATAATCGGAAAGGAAATTGTCATTCATCGAGATGATTGGATGACTATTTCTGGAGAATTAGCACTATTAGAACAAGAATTTTAAGGAGGTGTGCATATTGACTACACAACAATTATTAGAAACAGTGAATCGCTTTTAAAAAAAGAAATCAATATTGCTTCAACAAAGTCCAAAAAATGAAGCATTAGAAGCAATGGCGCTAGCTTTGTTAGAAGATACAGATGCTATTTTAAAAGCAAATGCATTAGAATTAGAAAAAAGCAAAGGGACATATCACTGACGTAATGCTAGATCGTTTGAGATTAGATAAATCTAGAATTCAAGCAATGGCTGAAGGCATTCGACAAGTAGCTCAGTTACCAGATCCAGTAGGAGAACTCATTGAAGAAACAGTCGGTGCACAAAAATATTCAAATTAAGAAAAAGAGAGTACCATTTGGCGTGATTGGAATTATTTATGAGAGCAGACCGAATGTTACATCAGATGCAGTGGCATTATCGATCAAGAGTGGGAATGCCGTTGTATTAAGAGGTGGCAAGGAAGCTTTATCAAAGCGCTTTTTGCGATTGTAACAGCCTTGAAAAAAAGGTTTAGCGAAAACAAGTATTTCTCCAGAATGTATTCAATTAGTCAGTGATACAAGTCGAGAAAGTGCAATGGCATTAATGAAAGCAAAAAGGCTATATCGATGTGTTAATCCCTCGTGGTGGAGCAGGATTAATTCGTGCAGTTATTGAAAATGCGATTGTCCCAGTCATTGAAACAGGTACAGGAATTGTGCATATTTATATTGATAAAGATGCAAATTTAGATAAAGCCATTAAAATAGTCGAAAATGCTAAAATGAGTCGTCCATCTGTATGTAATGCTATGGAAGTTTGTGTGATTCATGAAGCTATTGCACCTCAATTTTTTTACCATTACTAAAAAAACAACTTTAGTGGATAATCATACTCCAGCGGTTGAGTTAAGAGTGGATGAAAAAGCAGCTCAATACATTTCAGGAGTGAAAGCTACAGAGGAAGATTTTGATACGGAGTTTTCTGATTATATTATGGCCGTGAAAGTCGTAAGTTCGATTGAAGAAGCAGTGGGTCATATTGAAACGCATAGTACTCATCATTCCGATGCGATTATTTCTGAATCGGATGATGCGATTGAATTCTTTACAACAAGAGTTGACAGTGCTGCGGTTTATGTGAATGCTTCTACTCGATTTACTGATGGTGGAGAATTTGGATTAGGATGTGAAATGGGAATTTCCACTCAAAAAAATTACATGCTAGAGGACCAATGGGATTAAAAGAAATGACAACTTATAAATACATTGTGTATGGAGAAGGTCAGGTGAGATAAGATGGCAATTATTGGAGTTATTGGATTAGGAAATATGGGGAGTGTTATAGCAACAATTCTTGCCAAAGAAACAACTAATACTTTGTTACTGGCAAATCGTACAGCTGAAAAAGCAAAAAAATTAGCAGTGACATTAGATGCAACAGCAGTTAGCACTAGGGAAGTATTTGAAAGAGCAGATATTATTTTTATAGGCGTTAAAACCGCATCAAATTCAAAAAAACTATTAGAAGAGAATAATGAGATACTAAAAAGAGAATCTATCATATTGATTAGTATGGCAGCTGGAGTGACTTTGGAACAATTAGAGTCAATGACAGATATTCGTCATCGTTGGATTCGTATGATGCCAAATACACCACTACAAGTTGAAGAAGGTGTGATTAGTTTTTCTCTTGGGAGAACTGTGACCACATCGGATAAAGAGGAATTTGTTCGTTTACTTCAAAGTGCAGGTCTATTAGTAGAATTGCCGGAAGCTCAAATAGATGCTGCTACAGCATTAGCAGGTTGTGGCCCAGCTTTTTGTTTATATGTTTATTGAAGCATTAGCAGAAGCTGGAGTGAGTATGGGTTTATCTAGAGAAGTTGCGTTGCAATTAGCGACTCAAACAGTGAAAGGATCAGCAAGTATGGTTGGTGAAACGAAGGAGCATCCTGCCGTATTAAAAAGAAAAAGTTTGCAGCCCTGGTGGTTCTACGATTGCTGGAGTGATTTCATTAGAGCAAACAGGATTTTCGATCAAGTGTCATCGAAGCAACAAGACGTGCCAAAACAAAGAACAGAAGAATTAGGTCAATGAAGAAGTTAAATGGGACACACTCTCGATTCGTTGTGAAAAAAATAAAACAAATATACACCACAATCAATCATATGAATTGAGTTTGTGAGATTTTTGTAGTATAATTTCTGAGTTGAAAAGAGGTTTGAGTGATGGAAATTCCTTTTAAGCGTATTCCATCACTTTCATTTTGTTACAAATTGGAGGAAAAACATGAAATTAAGAAATGATATTCGTAATATTGCCATTATCGCTCACGTTGACCATGGTAAAACAACATTAGTAGACGAATTATTAAAACAATCCGAAACATTAGATGCACGTACAGAATTATCAGAACGTGCAATGGACTCAAACGATATTGAACGTGAACGTGGTATTACGATTTTAGCGAAAAAATACTGCTGTTCAATATAAAGGTACTCGTATTAACATTATGGATACACCAGGACACGCGGACTTCGGTGGAGAAGTAGAACGTATTATGAAAATGGTAGACGGTGTAGTTTTAGTTGTAGATGCTTATGAAGGAACAATGCCTCAAACACGTTTCGTATTGAAAAAAGCATTGGAACAACATTTAACACCAATCGTAGTAGTAAATAAAATCGACCGTGACGCTGCTCGTCCAGAAGAAGTAGTCGATGAAGTATTAGAATTATTTATCGAATTAGGGGCAGATGATGATCAATTAGAATTCCCTGTAGTGTATGCTTCAGCTTTAAATGGAACTTCTAGTATGTCAGATAATCCTGCAGATCAAGAACAAACAATGGACTATTTATTTGATACAATTATCGAACATATTCCTGCACCAATTGATAATTCTGATGAGCCTTTACAATTCCAAGTATCATTATTAGACTATAATGATTATGTAGGACGTATTGGTATCGGTCGTGTATTCCGTGGAACTGTAAAAGTTGAGGGACCAAGTATCTCTATTAAAAATTAGATGGAACTAAGAAAAAAACTTCCGTGTTACAAAAATTATTTGGTTTCTTCGGATTAAACCGTTTAGAAATCAATGAAGCAAAAAGCAGGGGACTTAATCGCTGTTTCAGGGATGGAAGATATCTTCGTTGGGGAAACTGTAACACCAGTAGATGCACAAGAATCATTACCAGTGTTACACATTGATGAACCAACATTACAAATGACATTCTTGACAAATAACTCACCATTTGCAGGACGTGAAGGTAAATTTGTAACAGCACGTAAAATTGAAGAACGTTTAATGCGTGAATTACAAACAGACGTATCTTTAAAAGTAGAACCAACGGATTCACCAGATGCTTGGATTGTATCAGGACGTGGAGAATTACACTTATCAATTTTAATTGAAAACTATGCGTCGTGAAGGATATGAATTACAAGTATCTCGTCCAGAAGTAATTATTAAAGAAATTGATGGCGTAAAATGTGAACCATTTGAACGTGTACAAATTGATACTCCAGAAGAATACATGGGTTCAATTATTGAATCATTAAGTAACCGTAAAGGTGAAATGCAAGATATGCAACATAGTGAAAATGGACAAGTTCGTATCGTATTCTTAGTACCAGCTCGTGGATTATTAGGATATACAACTGAGTTCTTATCGATGACTCGTGGATACGGAATTATGAACCACACATTCGATCAATATTTACCATATATTGCTGCAAATATTGGTGGACGTAGAAATGGTGCGTTAGTATCTACAGATACTGGTAAATCAACAACTTATGGAATTATGGGTGTTGAAGACCGTGGAGTTATTTTCACTGAACCAGGTACTGAAATTTATGAAGGAATGATTGTTGGGGAACACTCTCGTGAAAAATGACTTAGCGGTTAACATCACGAAAGCTAAACAACAAACAAATATTCGTTCAGCAACGAAAGACCAAACTTCTGTGATTAAAACACCGAAGAAATTATCTTTAGAAGAATCATTAGAATTCTTATCAGATGATGAATATTGCGAAATCACACCAGAAACCATTCGTTTAAGAAAACAAATCTTAAAACAAAGGTGAGCGTGAAAAAGCAAATAAACGTAAAAACAAGCAGAAGCTGAAAATAATTAATAACAATAGAAACTGACTTTGCTAATAGTAGCTATGGATCGCAAGCAGCCTCGCAAAAGCGAGTCTTATTGCTAAGGCTATTATGCAAAGTCGTTTCTATTTTTGAGCGTGTTTTTATAAGGGTACGAATACAAGTTGACTTTTGCTGATAGTAGTTACGGATGCAAGGTCATTTTTGTTTGCATGTGTTTTTATACAATATTACTTTTGCTAATTTATTTTTTTATATTATGAATTCATTATTATACGTTAAGTGGCACAATTTATTTTTGTCAATTTACTTCTCCATTTCTACTTCTTATTTGTAGTATAGAGGAAGTTTATTTCGGATAACAGACACCTCGTTATTGGACGCTTACTTTTTTTCACAATGTTGAGTGATATAATTTGACAAAAATTTTCGGGGGTAGAATTAAGTTTGTGTATCTAAATTTTTAGATAGGGATATTTGTAGGATTATTCAACAAATTAAAAATAAAAATTGTGTAGAAAAAAATTGAAAAAAATATTTTATCTAAAAATTGAAAAATAGATATTCATTAATCTTTTAGTTTTTATGTAAAAAAACTGTTTTTACATAAAATAATAAGGTAAAAAGTTACAAAAAAACACTCAAATATTAATCAGATTTTATTATAAGCTAAAATAGTGTTTTTTTATTTGAGTTGAACGATAAAAATTTGTTATAATATACAGGCTATTTTATTTAAGAAAGGGAGATGGAAAAATTGTTTAAAAAGTAAAGAATATAAAGAAAAAAACAACTACGTTATTCGATTAGAAAAGTAAGTTTTGGGGCTGCATCAGTAGCGATATCAGCCTTATATTTATTAATGGGGAGTGCAGCAGTTTCTGCGAGTGAAGCTCAAGCAGTAAATGGAGATCAAACAACTGTAACAAAACCCAGCTACAAAAAGATAATGAGGATAAATCTCGAATTGAAAAAGACTGAACCTACAACAGAAAAAGCAAATTTAACTGTAACAACCTTTAGATAAAACGGAGTTAACCGCATTAATAGCAGAAATTGATGGGAATTTTACTAACGGGAAATATGATTCTAAAAACAGAAGAGAGTGTTCAGTATCTAAAAAAACAGTTTTAGAAGAAGCAAAAATCAGCTCTAAATAATGCAACTATTCAAGCTGAGTTAAAATTAGCACGTATTAAATTAGTTACAGCAACAACAAAATTACAAAACAAAACAAGAAGCTAAAAAAACAAGCACCAGCAGTAGATACTACAAATGGAAAAACTACTGTAGGTATTAAAGCAACAAATACTGAGAAAGCATCAGATACGAATTCAATCGCAAACTCAGGTTCTAGAGATGAACGTAATGGGAAAGCATTGGATGTCAATAATCCATTCCGTACGGATGCAAATACAGCGGATACAGATACTGCTGCGAACCAAACGTATACATTGCCAGGAGATAGTGCTAATCTTAAAGAAGTTGTGGATAGTCTAATTAACTTACCAACTAAAAATTACTAATGAAACGAAAAATAGCTTCTATTAATGAAGTTGGAGCACTTCAAAAATATGGCTCCTGGAGAACTTAAAGATATTAATGAGTTCGGTGGTTGGAAAGCCGCAAATGGCGGGGTCTTTGCTATTGCAAGAAGAACAGACAAAGGAGTATTTCCTATTGAAACTGTAAACACAGTATTAGTTGATGGAGGACCGTATCAAACATGGTTAAACGAGAGTACTTTTGATCGTTCTCAAGATTATGCATTATTTTTAGCAGAAGTTAGAACAAAAAGCTACTCAAGATGAAGCTGTAGATGATGGTAGTGTGTATAGAGCTGAAAGACACTATGCTAATAAAGGGATAGGACTTGCTAAATTTAAAGGGATTGAAAAAAACATTTAAAAGCTTATTCTAAGTCTACTGGATCTGATGTTATTGTTTCTTTTAAAACCGGATTTACAGGAGATATTGATGGCAGAAAGGCTAAATATAGAGTAGAAGTATTCGCAAAAAGATGAGTCAGGTACTACTAGTAAAAATATACGATCAAACATTTAGTTCTGATGAGAATAAAGAAGATGCAACAAAAAAAGTAGTTGCGCCTAGAATTGGAGGAAATCAATATTTCAATACGAATAGGGAAACCACTACCTACTAGAGAAGCGTTAAATGAAAAAAATTAGAACAAGATTCTAATAAAAAGAAGATTAAGTACTAGTACGGGAACGTTTACAAGTAAAGGGATAGTTTTACCACCTAATGTTACGGAGTATACAGTTCGTATAAGCCCAGGGGATAATGCAAATCTAGGAATGGGATATCAAGTTCCATGGAAGCAATATGCATTACCTATTTCAGGATTAGGATTTACTATTGATCAAGATACAAGTAGGGTTGCTAAAACACTTCTACAAAGAGTTTACGATAAGTTAAAAAGAAACAGAAGAGAGAGACACTAAAGGAAAAAAACTGAAGCAACTATCAATGCCTATAAAACACAATTGGAAAAAGGTTAAGAATTTATTAGCTGGGGATTTAAAAGAAAAACTCAAGATTATAAAGATATCGTAACAGCTGTGTTAACGGATCAACAAGCATTACGAACAGATAAGTCAAAATTAGTTACTTCAAATAATAAGTTATTAAACTTAATAAATGAAACTCCAGATCCAAGAATCGGTAAGACACCAAACTCTATAACGCCTTATGATTCTGCAAAAGAAGAAGCAATAAAAAGCTCAAGAAGCGGCGCAAACTATATTAAATCAAGAAAATCCAGATCCAGATTTAGTAGCTTCTGCTGCAAAGTAAATTAAATGAAAAAAATTAGCTGAGTTGAAAGCAGCAAGAGCTGAATTAGTAGTTGCAGCAACTACAGAACAAAAAAACAAAGCTACAAAATGATTCAGATGCGCTAAAAAGAAGCAGATAAGACAGGTAAGACGCCGAAGAGTATTGCAGAATATGAGAAAAAATATGAAACATTAAAAAGCTGCGTTAACAGCAGCCAAAGCTCAGGGCTAAAGCAGTATTAGATAAAACAGAAAATGCAGGTAAAGTAGAAGCTACTGATGCTCAAATTGAAGTTGATAAAATCAAAGCTGAATTAGATAGAGCTGCTGCATTATTGAAAGATAAAGGAAATACAACTGAATTAGAAAAAGCTAAGAATGATCTAAAAAACATTAACTCAAGAAACAAATGTAACTACTGGAAAAACAAAAGCTACATCAGATAAGTATGAAGCAGCGAAAACAGCAGCCGAAACAGCGGTAACAGCAGCAGAAGCAGTGATTGGTGATATAAATTCAACAACTGAAGACGTAGCAAATGCATTAGCAGAAGTAAAAGCTAAGAAAGCAGCATTAGAAGCAGCTAAAAACAGCGTTAGTAGACAAAAGTAACAGAAGCTCAAAAAAACAACGTTAGGCAATGCTGGAAACAGACTTAGCAGTATTAGGTGAGGCTGACCTAGCAGGTAAAACAAAAAGCTACAGCAGATGCCTACAAATCAGAAACTGGAAGCCTTACTGCAGACATCGAAGAAGCTAAGAGAGAAGCAGCCGCAATCTTAGCGGATCCAGAAAACAAAACGCAAGCAGAAGCAGCGCTAGTACAAGCGAAAAATTGAAGCCTTAAAAGCTAAACTAGAAGCAGCCAAAGCAAAAATTAGTCGCTAAAGCAGATACAGCAGAGTTGTCAGCAGCAAAAAGCGGAGTTAGATACAAAAAGCAAAAGAAGTAGTATCAACAGAAGGCAAAACAAAAGCTACAGTAGATGCGTATAACGAAGCAAAAAGCAGCCGCAGCCAAAGCAGTAACAGATGCCGAAGCAGTGATTAACGATGAAAACGTAACAGCCAAAGCAGTAGCCGAAGCACTAGCGAACGTAAACGCTAAGAAAGCCGCATTAGAAGCAGCCAAAGCAGCGTTAGTAGCTAAAGTAACGCCAGAACAAAAAACAGCGTTAGGAAATGCAGAAACAGACTTAGCAGTATTAGGGTGAAACAGAGTTAGCAGGCAAAACAAAAAGAAACAGCAGATGCCTACAAAGCAGAAACTGGAAAAACTTACTGAAGAAATTGCAGCGGCTAAGAGAGAAGCAGAAGCAATCTTAGCGGATCCAGAAAACAAAACGCAAGCAGAAGCAGCCCTAGTACAAGCAAAAAAATTGAAGCATTAAAAAGCTAAACTAGAAGCAGCCAAAAGCAAAAATTAGTCGCTAAAGCAGATACAGCAGAGTTGTCAGCCGCAAAAGCGGAGTTAGATACAAAATCAAAAGAAGTTGTTGAAACAGAAGGCAAAACAAAAAGCTACAGTAGATGCGTATAACGAAGCGAAAAACAGCAGCAGCAAAAAGCAGTAACGGATGCCGAAGTAGTAATTAACGACGAAAAACGTAACAGCTAAAGCAGTAGCTGAAGCACTAGCGAACGTAAACGCTAAGAAAGCTGCATTAGAAGCAGCCAAAGCAGCGTTAGTAGCTAAAGTAACGCCAGAACAAAAAAACAGCGTTAGGAAAATGCAGAAACAGACTTAGCAGTATTAGGTGAAACAGAGTTAGCAGGCAAAACAAAAGAAACAGCAGATGCCTACAAAGCAGAAACTGGAAAAACTTACTGAAGAAATTGCAGCGGCTAAGAGAGAAGCAGAAGCAATCTTAGCGGATCCAGAAAACAAAACGCAAGCAGAAGCAGCCCTAGTACAAGCAAAAAAATTGAAGCATTAAAAAGCTAAACTAGAAGCAGCCAAAGCAAAAATTAGTCGCTAAAGCAGATACAGCAGAGTTGTCAGCCGCAAAAGCGGAGTTAGATACAAAAATCAAAAGAAGTTGTTGAAACAGAAGGCAAAACAAAAAGCTACAGTAGATGCGTATAACGAAGCGAAAACAGCAGCAGCAAAAGCAGTAACGGATGCCGAAGCAGTAATTAACGACGAAAAACGTAACAGCTAAAGCAGTAGCTGAAGCACTAGCGAACGTAAACGCTAAGAAAGCTGCATTAGAAGCAGCCAAAGCAGCATTACTAGACAAAAATAACTCAAGACCAAAAAGCTGATTTAGCGAACGCTGAAGAAAAATCTTAAATTAGCAGATACAACTGGTAAAACTAAAGATAGTATCAAAAGCTTATAATGATGAAGTTGCTAAATTAAGCGATGAGTTAGCAGCAGCAAAAACAAGCAGCTAAAGATTTAGTAGATAAAGGAGATAATGCTGGAGAGTTAGAAGCCTATAGAGTTCAAGCTAAGATCAATAAGTTGAAATCTAAAACTAGCAGAAGCAGCAAAACTTCTTAAAAGATATCGATAAGTCAGCAGCTAAGAAAGAAGTTGAAGATGCAGCTAAGAAAGCAACAGATGTTATTGTTGCTAATAATGATCTAACACCAGAACAAAAAAAGCAGCTGCAAAAAGCAAAAAGTAGCAGAAGAAGCAACAAAAGCAACAGATGCAATCGATAAAGCAACAACTGAAGATGCTGTTACAACTGCAGCAGACGCAGGGAAACTAGGAATAGAAAAAGAAGCAGCAAAAGCAGAGATCGAAGCAGCGAAAGCGGCGAAAGAAAAAGCGATTGAAGCAAATGCAGATCTAACACCAGAACAAAAAGCAGCTGCAAAAAGCAAAAAGTAGCAGAAGAAGCAACAAAAGCAACAGACGCAATCGATAAAGCAACAACAAAAAGACGGTGTAACAACTGCAACAGACGCAGGAAAACTAGGAATAGAAAAAAAGAAGCAGCGAAAGCAGAAATCGAAGCAGCGAAAGCGGCGAAAGAAAAAAGCGATTGAAGCAAATGCAGATCTAACACCAGAACAAAAGCAGCTGCAAAAGCAAAAAGTAGCAGAAGAAGCAACAAAAGCAACAGACGCAATCGATAAAGCAACAACAAAAAGACGGTGTAAGTACAGCAACAGACGCAGGAAAAACTAGGAATAGAAAAAGAAGCAGCGAAAAGCAGAAATCGAAGCAGCGAAAGCGGCGAAAGAAAAAGGGATTGAAGCAAATGCAGATCTAACACCAGAACAAAAAAAGCAGCTGCAAAAAGCAAAAAGTAGCAGAAGAAGCAACAAAAGCAACAGACGCAATCGATAAAGCAACAACAAAAAGACGGTGTAACAACTGCAACAGACGCAGGAAAACTAGGAATAGAAAAAAAGAAGCAGCGAAAGCAGAAATCGAAGCAGCGAAAGTGGCGAAAAGAAAAAAGCGATTGAAGCAAATGCAGATCTAACACCAGAACAAAAAAAGCAGCTGCAAAAAGCAAAAGTAGCAGAAGAAGCAACAAAAAGCAACAGACGCAATCGATAAAGCAACAACAAAAGACGGTGTAACAACTGCAACAGACGCAGGAAAACTAGGAATAGAAAAAGAAGCAGCGAAAGCAGAAATCGAAGCAGCGAAAGCGGCGAAAGAAAAAGCGATTGAAGCAAATGCAGATCTAACACCAGAACAAAAAAAGCAGCTGCAAAAAGCAAAAAGTAGCAGAAGAAGCAACAAAAAGCAACAGACGCAATCGATAAAGCAACAACAAAAAGACGGTGTAAGTACAGCAACAGATGCAGGAAAACTAGGAATAGAAAAAGAAGCAGCGAAAGCAGAAATCGAAGCCGCAAAAAGCAGCGAAAAGAAAAAAAGCAATCGAAGCAAATGCAGATCTAACACCAGAACAAAAAAAGCAGCGGCAAAAGCAAAAGTAGCAGAAGAAGCAACAAAAGCAACAGACGCAATCGATAAAGCAACAACAAAAGACGGTGTAACAACTGCAACAGACGCAGGAAAAACTAGGAATAGAAAAAGAAGCAGCGAAAGCAGAAATCGAAGCCGCAAAAAGCAGCGAAAGAAAAAAAGCAATCGAAGCAAATGCAGATCTAACACCAGAACAAAAAAAGCAGCGGCAAAAGCAAAAAGTAGCAGAAGAAGCAACAAAAGCAACAGACGCAATCGATAAAGCAACAACAAAAAGACGGTGTAACAACTGCAACAGACGCAGGAAAAACTAGGAATAGAAAAAGAAGCAGCAAAAAGCAGAGATTGAAGCAGCGAAAGCGGCGAAAGAAAAAAAGCGATTGAAGCGAATGCAGATCTAACACCAGAACAAAAAGCAGCTGCAAAAAGCAAAAAGTAGCAGAAGAAGCAACAAAAGCAACAGACGCAATTGATAAAGCAACAACAAAAGACGGTGTAAGCTCAGCAACAGATGCAGGGAAACTAGGAATAGAAAAAGAAGCAGCGAAAGCAGAAATCGAAGCAGCGAAAGCGGCGAAAGAAAAAGCAATTGATGCAAATCCAGATTTAACAGAGGATGAAAAAGCAGAGGCTAAAGCAAGAGTTGAAGAAGAAGCAGAAGCAGCGAAAAATGCTATTGATAAAGCAACAGAATTATCTGATATTGATCAAGTAACTGAAACTGGAAAAGATGATATCAAGAAAGTAACAGTAACAAGCGCTAAAGAAGCAGCTAAAAAAAGCAATAGATGAAGCCTTAGCAGCCAAAGAAAAAGCAATCGATGCAAGAACTGATTTAACTCAAGAAGAAAAAGAAGCAGCTAAAAAAAGCGGCAAGAGAAGAAGCAGAAGCAGCGAAAAATGCAATTGATAAGGCAACAACTTTTAGAAGATATCAATAAAGTATTAGAAGATGGAAAAGACAATATTGCGAAGATTAATCCAGAAAATCTTAAAGATAAAGCTAAGAAAGCAATAGATGAAGCCTTAGCAGCCAAAAGAAAAAAAGCAATCGATGCAAGAACTGATTTAACTCAAGAAGAAAAAAAGAAGCAGCTAAAAAAAGCGGCAAGAGAAGAAGCAGAAGCAGCGAAAAAAATGCAATTGATAAGGCAACAACTTTAGAAGATATCAATAAAGTATTAGAAGATGGAAAAGACAATATTGCGAAGATTAATCCAGAAAATCTTAAAGATAAAGCTAAGAAAGCAATAGATGAAGCCTTAGCAGCCAAAGAAAAAAAGCAATCGATGCAAGAACTGATTTAACTCAAGAAGAAAAAGAAGCAGCTAAAGAAGCAGCAAGAGAAGAAGCAGAAGCAGCGAAAAATGCAATTGATAAGGGCAACAACATCAGAAGATATTAATAAAGTATTAGAAGATGGAAAAGACAATATTGCGAAGATTAATCCAGAAAATCTTAAAGATAAAGCTAAGAAAGCAATAGATGAAGCCTTAGCAGCCAAAGAAAAAAACAATCGATGCAAGAACTGATCTAACTCAAGAAGAAAAAAAGAAGCAGCTAAAAAAAGCGGCAAGAGAAGAAGCAGAAGCAGCGAAAAATGCAATTGATAAGGCAACAACATCAGAAGATATTAATAAGGTATTAGAAGATGGAAAAAGACAATATTGCGAAGATTAATCCAGTAGGTGCTAAAGAAGATTCTAAGAAATCTATTGAGGAAAGATTAACTGATAAAGAAAAATCATCAACAAAAATAATACTCAAGAGAAAGTACAAGAAGATTCAAAACCAGCAGTAGAACCTTCTAAGAATTCAGAACAACCTGCTGTAAATCAAACTGAAGATGTAAAAGAAAAATGCTTCAACTACATCTCAAGAAACAAAAGGTTCAAAACAAACAGTATTACCAAATACTGGTACAGGTAATGAAATTTCAATCTTTGGTTCAGCAGCAATGACTATTTTAGCAAGTCTAGGTCTTGTAGCTACATCAAAGAAAAAAAGAAGAAGAGTAGTATTAGAATAAAAAGTTCTATAACGATTCGATAAATCCTGTTGGTGAGAAATCACTGACAGGATTTTTATAAATATATTTGTATAGATCCTTTTCAAGAATTCCTGTTAGAAGTATAATGAATGGTATTAAAGGGGAGAAGTTTATGAATGAAGTAGATTTATATCAAACATTTGTAGATGCTGAAAAATTTTTTTACTATGACAAGTTTTGGTTAGGAGTTATTGGAGTAGCTTTTAACATTATTCTTTTTACTGGTGATGCTTTTTGTATGCGAATAAAAAGCAAAAAGATTATTAGTCTTCTATTAGCAATGTTTTTTTAATCATTCCAACTGGAATATATTTGGGGAGAAATTTTGTAAACTACCATTCTACCATTCACTGGATGAGCCAACTAACCCCAGCTGTGCGTGAGTATGTACGAAAGCCATTTTCAAAAAGAACATTATTCTGTTTTTTTGAACAGGAAAGTTATCGTGGGAAAAAATAATCCCAATCAATATCCTGACTAATTGTATCAAAAGACTCAACTTCAAGAAGGAGTCCTTTATCTAGGGAAGGATAGAAATTTTATTTATGTTCAAATGGGGAATGCTTCTTATAAACTATCGAAAAAAATTTATTAGAAATACGGGATACAGTTTCTTCGGCTCGGCGAATTGCTACACAGTATGTTCTAAAAGATGATAGATTTAAACAAGAAGGGTTCATTAAGGAATCAGCTGTTTTCCTAGAAAAAAATTGTGATTCCAAAAAGAGTGGGAGGATTTAGAAGTGGACGCTTCATTTGCTGATTCATTAAAAGCTAGTACAAAAAGATGGGTACATGGACGATTTCATAATGCTTTTTATGTGGTGTAAATAAGTGTATAATACAGTGTTTATCAATAGTAATGAACTGCTTCTATTTTAAAAAGTAAGAAGTAGAAGAGGAGTAAATTGAAATAATTTCTTATGACAAAAGTTTGTGTTTCATAGAGTATACAGATTAGTAATTGTTTTAATAGAGAACTTAAATGATATGTTATATAATAGAGTTAAGGTCAAGGAAACATCTTTGACCCTACCCCATCCTTAAAAAGAGAGGGGGTGAAAAGTATGAGAAAAAATTTTTGAATGGTTTGATAACATCGAACTGAACAAAAAAAGCGGAAATAGTAATAAAACTAATAATTCTAGCAACTGCAATTGCTAAAAATAGTTTTAAAAACTAGTCCGCTAGTATACTTTTTACTTAGGGGAACTGTTAAAGGTTTCCCCTTACTTTTTAAGGTCATTATAACAGAAAAATGAAAAAAATGTGAATAAATTGAATTTAAGAATAAATAAAAAAAGAATAGCATGGAATAAAGAGTTAATGATTGCGGAATTTATAACAAAAGAGACGATGAAAATCGTCTCTTTTACTATAGTGTATTCAATTTTTTTCAAGTATCATTTGTCCAATCTGTTCAACATCTTTTTGGCTCCCTCGTAATTCGAATTCGTCTAATACGGGGAAGTGAAATCGCTCAGAATATTGGCGAGCAGTTAAACAAAATTGCTTGTTAAAGTTTCGATTTCCACTACCGACAATGCCAAAACATTTTTTTGTAATTATCATGATAAGCAAGGAAATCTCCAAGAGGATTGGTTAGAATTTCAGTATCCCCGTTATCAACACCATTTCCACCTTCTAAATAAGTTGGAAGGAAAGCAATAGTAGGATGCTCTAATTCAAAAAAATTCTATATGATCCCGAATGATATCTTTAACATTGATTAATTGGATTTGTAAAGAGGATTGTTGAAATTTAAAATACTCGACTAATTTTGTCACAAAACTATGAGTGTTCCCTGTTAAGCTAATATATGCGATTGATAATGATTGAGTCATAAAATCCCTCCCTTTTGTACTATCATAGCATAAATAAATGAAAAACAATGGAATTTCTTGAAGCTTGAAATGTGAAAAATACATAAGACCTTGCTTTTCAAAAAAACTGTAAAATCGGCTATAATACTAAAGAAACGTTTAAGAAAAAAATATAGAAGTGGAGTTATATACATGTCAAATCAATTAGCTGCAGAAGTTTCTTCACGTAAGACTTTTGCCATTATTTCTCACCCGGATGCGGGGAAAACAACGATTACTGAACAATTATTATTATATGGTGGAGCGATTCGTCAAGCCGGTACGGTAAAAGGGAAAAAGACCGGTAAATTCGCAAAATCAGACTGGATGGAAATTGAAAAACAACGTGGGATTTCTGTAACGAGTTCTGTGATGCAAGTGGAATATGATGGGAATCATATTAATATCGTAGACACACCAGGACACGAAGATTTCTCTGAAGATACGTATCGTACATTAATGGCGGTAGATAGTGCAGTCATGGTCATTGACAATGCCAAAGGGATTGAGCCTCAAACGAAGAAATTATTCGAAGTTTGTAGTATGCGTGGTATTCCAATTTTTACATTTATTAATAAATTAGACCGTGATGGTCGTGAACCATTAGAGTTGATTGCTGAATTAGAAGAAGTATTAGGGATTGATGCTTATCCAATGAACTGGCCAATGGGGATGGGAAAAACCTTTTTAGGACTATACGATATTTATAATAAGCGTGTAGAATTAATGCATCCTGAAGAAAATGGCGATAATGACTTCTTACCATTAAATGAAGATGGAGAAGTTGAAGGGGATTATGCGTTCAAACAATCGACTTTATATGAACAAGCCATTGAAGATGCTCAATTATTATTAGAAGCAGGAAATGAGTTTAGTGAAGAAGCGATTGCGAATGGAAAAATTAACACCTGTATTCTTCGGTTCTGCCTTTAACAGGTTTTGGTGTACAAACATTTTTAGATGCCTTTGTAGATTTTTGCGCCAAGTCCTTCCGCTAAGAAAAACAGAATCTGGAGAAAAAGTTGAACCATTAGAAGAACAATTTAGCGGGTTTATTTTCAAAATTCAAGCAAATATGAATCCTGCTCACCGAGACCGTATTGCGTTTGTACGAATTTGTTCGGGAGAATTTACTCCAGGTATGGATATTACCGTGAATCGTTCTCAAAAAGAAAATGAAATTATCTCATACAACACAATTTATGGCAGATGCTCGTGAAACGGTAAAAAGCAGCGGTTGCTGGGGATATTATCGGGTTATATGATACAGGGAATTTCCAAATTGGAGATACCATTTATAGTGGAAAACAAGCAATTCAATTTGAACCACTGCCACAATTTACACCGGAATTATTCAATAAAGTAGCTGCTAAAAAAATGTGATGAAGCAAAAAAATCATTCCATAAAGGAATTGAGCAGTTAGTACAAGAAGGAGCTATCCAATTATATAAAACTTACCATACAGGAGAGTATATTCTTGGAGCTGTTGGTCAATTACAATTTGAAAGTATTCCAATATCGTTTAATGAATGAATATAATGCGGAAGTTGTAATGACTCCAATTGGTAGCAAAATTGCTCGCTGGATTGATGAAGCAGACTTAGATCCAAATATGTCTTCAAGTCGTAACTTATTATGTCGAGATAGATTTGATCAACCGGTATTCTTATTTGAAAAATCAATTTGCATTGAATTGGTTTAAAGATAAACATCCATCGATTGAATTAAAATCATTGTTCTAATGAAACTTACCGTAGAGGAAGAAATTTCTCTACGGTTTTCTTTCGTGTTTTTATAAGTTTAGGGAAATCTAACTGATTTTCAAGCGAAAATATGATACACTAATGCAGTAGGAGTTGGAGATTATGAAAAAGAAAGCAAATATTAAAAACAAATGCCATTCGTATAGTTGAACGTCAAAAAGTTCCGTATCAAATTTTTGAATATGAATGGGATGAAGAACATTTAGATGCGGTTCATGTGAGTGAACAAATGGGTATTTCAGTGGATCAAGTATACAAAAACAATTGTATTACATGGGGATAAAACAGGTTATTTAGTAGCTTGTGTTGCAGCAAATCATGAATTGAATTTGAAAGCTTTAGCAAAAGCTTCTAACAATAAAAAAGTAGAGCTAATCCCAGTATCACAATTAGAAAGTTTGACAGGATACATTCGAGGTGGATGTTCCCCTGTCGGAATGAAGAAAAGTTTTCCAACTTATATTGACTTACGTGCTAAAGAACAAGAGACGATTCGAGTTTCAGCAGGTAAGAGAGGTATACAAATGGAGTTAAAAACCAGAAGATTTACAACAGCTAACTAGAGCTGAATGGTTTGATAATCTAGAAAAATTAACTAAAGAAAGGAATTTATATGAGCGAAGTAAAAGAAGAAACAACAATGACTGAACTAAATGAAGTTTTAGAAGAAATTGTCGCACCTCAAGAACAGGAAGTAGAACGTGTCGTATTTTGGGTAGACGAAACTCATGTCAAAATTAAAGAAGTCCATTATGAAATTGTTGAAGATTACCGTGAAGGTTTTGAATTAGATGCCTTTAATGCACGTTATCAAGATATTTTTGACAAATATGAGTATATTGTTGGAGATTGGGGACATGAAAAATTACGTCTAAAAAGGATTTTATGAATCAAAAAAATCGACTAGCTACTCCGGATAAGGATATTGCTTGTTTACAAGAGTATTTATACGAATTTTTGTAATTTTGGATGTCGTTATTTTTGTACTCCAGAGAGATCCAAATGTAAAAACCAGTAGCGGTAGAAGATGAAGGAATTCCAAAACGTCCAAAAAAATAAACAACAAAAAAAGAAATAATAAGCGTTTTAATAATGAACGAGTGGAAGACAAGAACTTTAAAAGGAAATACGCAAAAATAATCGTTTTAATTCTAAAAAAACGTAATTTTTGATATGAAAGAAGCACCAAAACAAGATTTTTGGGTTGAAAGAAATGACACATAAAGAAAGTTTACATATGGAGAGTCAATCTTCTCTACAACCAATGAAAAATAAACGTCAAAAATCGTAATTTTTTTCAATGAAGGAAGTTGATCAAACAAAGTTTCAAAAATGCACCGATGAAGCAAAAATAATCATCCTAATAAGAGATTTGATATTCGAGAAAAACCACAAAAAGAGGGAATTAGCATGTATAAAGCATATTTTTATTGATTTAGATGGAACAATGTATAAAGGAAAAGAACGTATTCCTACAGCAGAAGACTTTATTCGTCGCTTACAAGCAGCCAATATTCCGTTTTTATTTGTAACGAATAATGCTACAAAAACACCACAACAAGTTGCTGATAACTTGAGAAAAATTATGGAGTAGAAGTGACTAAAAATGAAGTGTATACAAGTGGAGTTGCTGCCATGGATTTTTTTAGACAGTCATAACTTTGGTAAAAAAATTAATGATTGTTGGAGAAGAAGCACTAAAAACTCAAGCAGTGGAACGAGGATATGAACTTGTAGGAGACAACCCGGATGTTGTTTTACAGTCATTAAATCGTGAAACAACTTATGCTGAATTAGAAGTTGCCACTTTAGCCATTCGTGCAGGGGCAAAAATTTGTTGTAACAAATATCGACTCTAATCTTCCAAGTGAAAAAAAGGCTTTATTCCAGGATCTGGATCTATTACAGCATTTTTTTAAAAATGTCTACACAACAAGATCCAATTGTGATGGGGAAACCAAGTAGTATTATTATGGAATCAGCTTTGAACTATTTAAATCAACAATATCCAGAGCAACATTTTACTAAAGAAGATATTGCAATGGTTGGAGATAATTATAATACAGATATTCAAGCTGGAATTCAATATGGAATGGATACATTAATGGTGTTAACAGGATTTTTCTACAAGAGAAGATTTAGAAGGAGTAGCACAGCCTACGCATCTAGTGAATAATTTAAGTGAGTGGAAGGTATAAGAATGTCTACAACTATTAAAAAGATGGAGTTTTTCGATTGTAATAGCATTATTCTTATTGAGTACAGCAATTACCTTTTGTCATTTTTTTGAACCATTGTTTCGAGGAGTTATTTTATTATTTGGCTTAGAACAGCATAGTGGAATTTCTACAGCAACATTAATGAAAAAAATTATCATGTATTAATTTCTTACTTAACAAGACCATGGATTAAGGAATTAGTGATGCCAGATTTTCCAAGTTCTCCTCAAGGATTATTTCATTTTTGAAGAAGTGAAACGATTATTCATGATTAATTTTGTCATTGCAGCTATTTCTACGATTGTTTCACTTGTTTTGATAAGAAGGTTAAAAAAAGAAAGAAAAATTATTCCTATTACTCACTCCATTAAAAGGAATATTATATGCTACACTGTTATTTGTTGTCTGTTTAGTAAGTTTTTTGATGTTATTTTTGTAAAATTCCACGAATTATTTTTCCATAATTCAGCATGGATATTTGATCCACGATTAGATCCCATTATCGAAGTATTGCCAGAAGAATTTTTTTATGATTTGTTTTTAATCGTGTTTCTATGGCTTGTCTTTTGGGATTATGGGGATACGGAGATGGATTCGAAAGCAAGAACAGATGTAAATAAGACTATAAAAATTTTCGTGATTATCTATCGTTTAGAGGTAACTTTAAGCGATAGGTATTTTTCACTTCTTTTTACACTTTTGTCATACTCAAAAAAATTAAAAACATGATATGATAATGAGGAAAGAATAATGACTGAGGGAGAAAGTATGAAAATATCAGTAGTGATTCCTTTTTATAATGAGGAAAAGAATGATTGAAAAAAATGTACAGTGAATTAGTTCATGTACTAAATCAACAAACAAAAAGAAGAATTTGAAATTATTTTAATTGATGATGGAAGTAAAGATAAAACTTTTGAAAAAATAGTAGAAATTGCCAAAAATGATAAGAGAGTTCGTTATTTAAGTTTTAGCCGTAATTTTGGGAAAGAAGCTGGAACAATTGCTGGATTACAATACGCAACGGGTGAAGCAGTTATTTTGATGGATGGAGATTTACAACATCCGCCTGCACTTGTTCCTGAAAATGATTGAAGCTACCGTGAAGGCTATGATGTCGTCAGCGGTCGTAGAACAAGAACCGGTGAAAGCCAATTTCGTACTTTTCTAGCGAATCGTTTTTTTATAAATTAGCGAACCGACTAATGGATACACGTTTAACAGATGGAATTTCTGAGTTTCGTTTATTTAGTCGAAAAAGCAGTACGAGCAATTTTATCATTGAATGAATATAACCGTTTTTTTCAAAAGGGCTTTTTCTCATGGATTGGGTTCAAGGAAAAAAATCATTGAATATGAAAAATCATGTACGTGAAATTGGAGAAACGAAATATTCCTTAAAGTTTTCATGGAATTATGCGATTCAAGGGATTTTATCGTTTAATGATAAACCATTACGTGCATGTATTAATTTAGGACTGGGGTGTTTATTAATATCTGTGCTCTATATTGTATGGATGTTCATTAAATATCTCATTGATCCAACTCTTTAGTAAGTGGTTATTTTACTACGATTTTTGCAGTTGTTTTACTAGGGGAATTCAATTAATTTCAATTGGAGTATTAGGAGAATATATCGGGAAAATTTATTATGAAGTAAAAAACGTCCTCACTATTTAGTGGATCAAACGAATTTTGAGGAGGAGAAAGATGAGTAAAAAGAAAGTTGTTTACTTAGCAAGCTTCTTCCTACCAATTAGTATTATGCTTGTTTCGTGGATCATTAATGGATTTTTCCCATTTGGTGCAAAATCACTAATGGCAGTAGATTTTAATGCGCAATATATTGGTTTATATGCTTATTTGAAACATTTCTTCTTAAATGGGGATTGGAATAGTTTTTTCTATTCCTTTTCAAAATCCATTGGCGGAGGAATGCTGGGTATTTGGGGATTTAATTTAATTAGTCCATTTAATCTATTGTATTTCTTCTTTTCAGAACAAAATTTTCAATGGGCAGTCATGTTAACCATTGGTCTTCGCTATGGAGTGATGGGACTTACTTGGACACATTTTTTTGTGAAGCGATATAATGGGTTAGAAAAATCCAGCATTTCTTCCTATATTTGGAAGTTTGTATGCTCTGAATGGTTTTAATGTCAGTTATCAAATGAATCCTATCTTTTATGATGGCATGATTATGTTGCCACTTGTATTAATGGGTGTAGAAGAAGTGTTGGATAGAACAGGTGCTAAACGTTATGTTCTATTGTTAGCTTTAGCGTTATTACTGCATTTTTACATGGGATATATGATTTGTATTTTTGTAGTCATTTATGCTTTATTTTACTTATTGAAATCAAAAGATAGAACGTTTAAACAAGGGTTTATTCAATTGCTTCAACTAGGATTTTACTCGATTTTAGCTGTTGGATTAGTGGCATTTATTCTTGTTCCGATTTTGATGAGTTTAGTTTCAACTAAGGGTGGACTTGAAAGTAAGTTATTATTTGAATGGAAAATTACAAATTGATCCTTTAGATATTTTTTCTAAATTATTTTTAGGAGCATTTGATAATTCTTCATGGCCAGCAGGTCCAAATTTACCGAATATTTATGTGGGCTCACTAGGAATAATGGGGACGATTTATTATTTTATCAGTTCTACTATTCAGCGCAGAGAGAAAGTAGCTTCACTTGGAGTTTTAACTATTTTTATCCTATCTCGTGTCCATGAATTTACGAGTAAATTATGGCATATGGGACAAAAATCCAGCAGGATTCTTCTATCGCTTCTCTTGGATTATGGCGTTTTTCTTAGTCTATTTAGCATATTTAGCCTTAAGAGAAGTTGACCAATTACATTGAAACCGTCCATTTTTATTGCAGGAGGGACATTAGTGCTGTTTGCTATCGTAATGACAAGACAGTATTCCTTCTAATTGTTCCACAAAAATTGCGACAGTGGCATTAATTTTTGTGATGTTATCGATTTTAGTATGGCCTCAAATCAATAAAAGATGGGCATTTTTAGCAGTAGTCACAGCGATTGAATTAATGATGAATGCAACGATTGTCCAATCGAGAGTAGGATATACAGATGCATATAAATATCAAGATGCAGTCAAACAATTACAAACAGCAGTAGCATCTATTCGACCAAATGATAAGGAATTTTATCGTATTCAAGGAAGCTCCATTTAAGTAAAAATGATCCTTTTATGGCAGACTATCCAGGAATGTCTGTATTTAGTTCTAATCTTGAAAATGCAACAAGAGATTTATTTGAACAATTAGGCAATACCGGCATTAATGCAACCACTTATTACTATGGAACACCATTAAGTGATGCCATTTTTAGTTTGAAATATTGGATGACACCCAAGCCCGTCTACACGAAAGATTATCCAGATACAAGTAAAAATGTATGTATTTGGAAACTATGCAACCTGTTTCGATTTAACAGCAAACACGCCAGTTGTTTATGAAGAAGAGCGTACAGAAGTATTTCAAATTCCACAAACGCTTCCGATTGCATTTGGAGTGAATGAAAAATTAGCTTCACTAGAATTAAGAATGAATCAACCGATTCAAACATACAATAAAATTATAATGGCACAACTAGGAGAACAAGAGAAATATTTGGAAATGTTAGCAGCAAATGACATCACAACAGATAATTTTTCAAGCAAACCGATCGAACAGAAACATATCGTAGGATTGATGCAACTCAAAACCAGCTAGTATCACGTATCATTTAACGCCACAAACAAATGAAGAATATTGGGTTACGTTACCAACACGTTTTTCAAGAACGGATACAAATCTGATTCGAATTTTTCTGAATGGAGAAGAATATCATTTCTTGAATAATTATCAAGCGACTCAATTCGTCAATATTGCTTCGCAATCAATGGATAAGCTAATTGAATTTAAAATCGAAGTGAATACAGACGAAGATTATTCCTTTAGTGGCATTCGATTAGTCAAATCAAATCGCTCTGTTTCGAATCGTTTTATTCAGGAACGTCAAATTCAAGCATTGAAACTGACTCATTGGGATAATTCTCATATTCAAGGTACCGTTACAATTACAGATGATAGTAGTGTCATGTTTACTTCGATTCCATATGATAAAGGGTGGACTGTAAAAGTCGACGGAAAAAGTCGTTGAAACAAGAAAAAAATTTGGAATAGTTTACTAGGTTTTTGACGATTACGAATGGGGAACATACCATTGAATTAAGTTTCATTCCAGAAGGATGGTTTGTAGGAGTTGTGATTTCTATCGTATCATTTATTGTATTACTTGGTTTGATTTACAAGAAGTGGATTTAGTTTTTAGAAAAAGACTTTAATATATGTAGCAATGGACGCCAGCAGCTTCGCTTTGCGAATTCATGGCTAAACTTTGAGCCTAGGTCTCAAAGTTTCAGTAAAAGCAGCCACAAATCGTTGTGGCTTCTTTTTACTCTGCTACTAATATAAGTCTTTTTCTTAATTTGACAAATAAAAAAACGAAAAATAGTTTAGAAAATGACAATAAATATTAAAGAAAAATTTTTGTACTAGTAGTAATAAAATCTGATACATCAGATTTTATTAGAGGAAAAATTTGAGACCCTAGGCTCAAATTTTAGCCAATGAGACCCGTAAGGGCTACTGGCGTCCTTTGCAAGCTACAAAAATTTTTTCTTTAATATTATTTATGTGTTTTAAAAAAATTCTTTGAGGTCGTTTAGGGCTGATATCGCTACTGTTTGATAAAGTTTCTTGTAATTGACCGTCTTTAAAAAACTAATAAAGTAGGAATAGAATCAATATGATATTGTTCTGCAAACTTCGCTAATTTATCAGTCTTATTTTCCGTATCAATATAATAAATTGTAGCATTAATACTTCTTGCAGCTTTTCTCAATTTTGAGCAAACTCCCTACAATAAGGACAAGTTTCACGTCCAATATAAACAAAAACGAATCTGTCTCTTTAGATCCTTCATATTTTCTTGAATTTCTGAATTATCTAGTTCAACAAAATGACGTGTTGCTT